>Ga0247778_1000224_pt1 | contig 96522 bp, 102 predicted proteins | sample UWRJL049202B5_FD_179939 | JGI IMG/M metagenome (GOLD analysis project Ga0247778, IMG submission 179939) | Plant litter microbial communities from Arlington Agricultural Research Station in Wisconsin, United States - UWRJ-L049-202B-5 | ecosystem: Environmental > Terrestrial > Plant litter >... | reverse complement strand
CGCTTCGTTGGCGTCATCAGATAAGATTAGATCCGCTTCCAGAAATTCTCGAATAATTTTGACCTCATCAAGCTCCAACCCCACCACAATTCAGCAACAAACAATGCCCTCCTCTTCATCCTCATAGTAAAATCCGACTACATTCTCACGAGCCAGTGATCATGGCGCCCACAAACGCCCTCTCAAGCTACACGCTCCTCCCCCTCACCCTCCCACCAACCTCGTCCTACCCCGTCAAAGCAACACAAACCCTCTATATCCGCCCGAACGCACCATCAATACCCACCGAATCCGACTCTCGCTCCCTCTTCGTCCTCAATCTCCCCATCGATGCCACAGCCACCCACTTAAAAGCCATCTTTGCGACATTACTCGGCAGCGCGGGACGCGTGGAGGATGTGTTGTTTAATGGCGATGCACCGAAGGAGAGCCATGCACTAGAATTACACAAAGGGTCTGGGAAGAAACGGAAGAGAGATGAGGTTGAGGTGCCAGAGGAATTACCTAGGCCTTGGGATAGAGAAGTGTTGAAGAGCAGGAACGCGGTTGTCGTGTTTGTTGACACAAAGAGTGCTGAAGCAGCACTGAAAGCCGCGCGCAAGATATCTACCAAAAAAGCAGACAAACATCCCATCTGGGGCCAAGGGATAGAAGATAAGATACCCGCATTGGGCAGTGCGCGTTACGCAGCCCACCACAGTCTCCGCTTCCCCTCCCAGCAAACCCTACAACAAAACGTAGACGCCTTCATGACCGCCTTCAACGCAGCAGAAGAACAACGCGAAAAAGAGAAGAAGAGAGCCAGGAACGTGCCGGACGAAGACGGGTTTGTGACTGTGAGTAGAGGCGGGAGAGTGGGGCCTGCGAAAGCAGAAGAGGCGGAAAAGAAGAGGAGGGAGATGGAGGAGAGGGGCAAGGAGAGGGTTGGGGGTGGGTTTTATAGGTTTCAGGTGCGCGAGAGGAGGAAGATGGAGCAGGCGGAGTTGGTGAAGGGGTTTGAGGAGGATAGGAGGAGGGTTGAGGGGATGAGGGAGAGGAGGGGGAAGGGGGGTTTTAGGCCTGAGAGCTGAAGGAGAAGAGGTATGTTTAGTGATTTTCTTTTCGGGGCTGTGTGTGCCTTTTTTCATGATGACGCCGCGGGGCCATAGGAACTTGTTATGCTGCTGGGCCAATTCCTGGAGCAGAGCGGGTGATGCCTACAAAAACCGCAATAACAAATCTTCTCAACTTGTCTGATCTTTTACTTTTGCTCCGGCTGTTTCTTGGACTGCTTAATTGGAGATCCTTGCTGACCTGGTCGGAAATCTAGGTTCAGACACGAGGATGGAAAATTCTCTCTGAGAGATAGAGAGCTTCTGAGATACCCATGGGGAGATTCAAGAAGGAAGGCCGTATTCATGTGTACAGCCTTACCAATACTATGTTTAGCAACCCAAATATGCAGAGAAAGGGGTTCAAGTGTGCCAAGAATGCAAAAGCGCTCCAATATAAGAATAGATTCTCTTTTCCTCGAACTTTCTATATGCTACCAATTACGTCTAAGCTGAGATAAGTATGTCAAACGCTCTTCCCCGTATTCCCCGAAAGAACATAAATTACTGAATTTTCCAATAAGTCTTGCTCCAGCGGCACAGCACCCCACTTCAGCCATACGAGGCGTTTTGTGGAGCCCGACCTAACCCGCTTCCGATGCCGAACCAACATTCACGGCCGCCTCAACCGCTAGTCTAGTGTTGACAAATTACCAAGCTCAATATGAATGCCTTGGCTACTAATTAAATACTGATGGTTTGTCCTTACCCCCATTCAATAATCACACTTCCTCAAATCAAACATCATTCCTTTCCCAAGATGGCGTCAAAATTGAGCCTCACACCTGAGCAACAAGCAAGCATCCCCCGTTTCTTCTATAACCAACTCACTTACAAACCTTTTGAAGTAACGGGTCCCAGTCTGCAGGGTAAGACTGCCATAGTGACTGGCTCCAACAGCGGCATTGGGTTGGAAACTAGTCGACAACTCCTGGATCTCGGGATCAGCAAAGTTATTCTCGCCGTGCGGAATGTCTCCAAGGGGCACGCCGCAGCTGCGGACTTATCAGCTGGTCGAAATCTACCAGAAGCGACTATAGAATTCTGGGCGTTAGATCTATCAGATTACGATTCCATCATCTTATTTGCAGATCGATGTAAAGCGCTAGAACGCCTCGATATCGTAGTGCTCAACGCAGGAATCGCACCTACGACTCACAATCTAAATGTGAAAACCGGACACGAGCAATGTATCCAAATCAACTACCTCTCCACCGCCCTCCTCTCCATCCTTCTCCTCCCAATCCTAAAATCAAAACGGGAAATCCAAGGTTCACCAAGCCGCATAACCTTCGTATCCTCTGAAGTAGCCAGCTGGACATCATTCAAACAACGTCATGAAATCCCTTTACTACCTTCTTTCGATAAAGGGGAGGGGAAAGTAGATATGTTAGATACAATGATGGTTTCCAAACTCCTGTGTCAATTCTTCATTTTCAACCTAGCGCAGCTCGTGAGTCCGGATGTGGTGCTTATTAATAGCGCGAGTCCGGCGACGGTTTGGGATTCGGGCTTTAATCGCGAGATGGATGGGACGTGGATGGGGTGGTTTGTGAAGGGGGTGCAGAGGTTGTTTGCGTATACCGCGGGGGTTGGGGCGAGGATTGTTGTTGATGCTGTTGTGAGGAGTGGGGAGGAGACGCATGGGGGGGTTTTGAGTTTTCAGAAGTTGGTGTGGTGAGTTTTTATATTCTTGGGGGAGAGATGGAGACTTTGCTGATGATAGGGGGTAGGATGGCGCCGATTGTTTATACAACGGAGGGGAAGAGGATTTCGGAGCGGTTGTGGGAGGAGACGATGGCTGAGTTTGAGTTTGTGAAGGCGAAGGAGATTATTAGGGGTGTTGGGAAGTGAGTAGGAGAAATGCGAGGATATGGTGAATGGTGATTAGTTTATATTATACCAAGTTGAGAGTTCTAGGCGTTCTTCACACCGTGGTATAGTATTTTTCTGTTTTCTTGTTACCTAAGTATCTAAGTATGCAGGTACTGAATTAATACTCGAGACTCTATAGCTGCTGATATTTCGAAGCCTCATTTACTTGCATTGGGCAGCTGTCTCCCGTCATCCGCAGGTATCCATGCAGACAAATGCACTGCCAGCAAAGCGAAACCGCTTACGGCATCGAATGAATTGTTGCAGTCTCCACACCGTGTCCAATGATAAGTATTCTCGTATAATTTCTGTTCCGTTTGTCAAAGTCCAACACGCTAATAATTACTGCTTAAGGGTGGGAACGGCAGGATGCGACATTGATTGAGATGCATCTTCTCAGCCTCACTCCGGATAATGCGGTACGTTTGTCACTTCCTACTTCCTCAAAACGAAAGCCCGGCCTAAATCAATCGCTAGAAGTCTAAGACTATGGCAGCCGTCATGGATGAGGAAACAATTCTTCGTCTCCCCAACGAGATGGAAAAGTCAAATGGCATTGTTCTGGAAGCCGCGGATAAAAGGAATCCCAATGTTCCCCTCCATCTCCCAGGATGGTTCTTTCAGCACTGTGTTAAAATTTCAGATGAACTCAATGAAAACACTCATCGTTTGATCGTGCGTGACGATATATTCTCAGTCCCGAAGAGGCCTCTTCCGGGGGAAGGAGAGTTAAGCTCAGAAACCTATGAGATTGAGTCAGCCATGTACGAAAAGCTCAACAATTTCGTTTCGGTCGATGAATCATCTCCAATCAGGGGTTGGGAAAGGCCGGGTATCGATGGGAAATGTGTTTTCACCAATGATGGAGCGATTCTCAGATTCCCTGACGATACCAAAGGGCTGCCGTTTCTCAGCGCCGTGGTTGAGCGATTTTCGAAGGAGATTGATGCAGACTTGATCACGATGAAATTTGAGGACTTTGAGGACCTGTCTGAGCACTTTGCTGAAATACAAAGCATAAAAAAGTGTAAAGATGTCGACTGCTGCATCAAGTTATATTTCGACCAGGACCACCTTTCCAAGGATAAGGAAGACAAGACCCATAGCTTCGAAGACGAAGCCGAGCCGAAACTGGAACAAGAAACATTTGAGTGGGCGGACGATACTTACTCTTTCACGAAGAAAGGTAAAAAAGATAAGAAGGGGAAGAAAAAGTCTATAGGTTGGGTTGATGTGGAAGCGAATATTGAAGTGGGCGTGGACAAGGTGAACACTGGAGAATTGAAGAATAGCCAAGAGGCAGAGAACGAATCGAGCCCTACTTTCAAGGAACCCGTGTTTCCGTTCAGTCTTATCCTTCATTCAACTTCAGTGAAACGATATTCGGAACAAGAATCGAGCACTTGGCCAGAGCATCACCGGCCCCTTATTATCCACATTCGGGGTTTACATAAATTCATGGAAGATAAGATCAGGCATAGCATACTGATTCAGCTTCGAGGTCATGTGCAAAAATCCTTGAAGCAAGGGCATTTACTTTTGATCGCAACCGATTGCAATTCAGGAAGTGATCCTTATGATTCAAGCCTCAAGGACTCGTCAATACTAGGAACCCTCGGCCGCAATCCCGCCAGGAGAGTCACTCGAATAGTCCCTGTGAAGTCACCGTCACAAAAATCACTTCTTGAAAAGGACGCAGGAAGAGAGATTGAGCGGCAAAACATCCGGGGATTACAACGAGAAATACGACAACGCCATTCTTTTGACAAAACTCCGGTTCTCTTGCAGCCAAATGCTTCATGGTGTCTCGAGAAAGGAAGCCCAGGTTTAGCTCTGCTACGCACGAAGATATTGAAAAGCGATGAATTCGAAGAAGTTGTGAACGGCATCGGCAGAAAATGTCAAATTAGCCACATTGAAAAGGTTCTTGCGCAAGTTGAGAAAAACAACAAGGCTTTGGACAACTGGAACGAAATCAGCGAGGGTGGTAGATGGCTTGGTCTTCCTCTCAAGGCACAACAAGCAATCACAAAGATTGAGAGCGATAGATCCAAATACAGCTACGAACATGATATGTTGAGCCTTCTCGTCAACCCCGGTAAGAACTCCTCGCTGGTCTAACTCTCTCATCGTACTGATTTCACCTAGATAACCTAGAGCAGACTTGGGATGACATCGAACTCGACGACGAGGTTACAAAAGCCATCACACAGATGGTTGCCCTCACTACATCTGACCGTCAAGACGCATATGGTATCCTCAAGGCTGGCCATATTGGAGGTGCTCTACTCTATGGCCCGCCTGGAACGGGAAAGACACAATTGGCACGTGTACTTGCTCGAGAAACCAGATCCAAAGCCGTTATGATACACGCTTCAATGGCGGAGATCGAAGAGAGTCTCGTAGGACAAACGGAAAAAATCATCAAAGCAATTTTCAAACTCGGAAGGATGTTATCTCCAGCCATAATCTTCATTGATGAAGCAGATGCCCTTTTCAAAGCCCGTGGCTCCACTGATCGGGGGTATGAACGGACTCGCATCAGCCAATTGTTGGCCGAGACGGATGGAATGGCACGAGACGCAGCCACAAACCCGCCATTCTTGCTGCTCGCCACCAATTTCCCGCATCAACTTGACAATGCGGTACTCAGACGTGTTCCAGGACGTTTATTTATCGGAATGCCATCCCTTGATTCTCGAGAGCGTATTTTTCGCATATCACTTCGAAATGAGCTCATCGATCGTGACCTAAAGCTGAGGGAACTTGCGATTCGTACCAAGGGCTACACAGGCTCTGACATCCGAACTGTATGCATCCAAGCGGCACTCATCTGCGAGGATGGGTTGGGTCACCAAGATGGCACTCTGAAGCGGGTCCTTCGAGACGAACATTTTCAGCAAGCCCTCAGACGCAGCGGACCCACCGTTTCACGAAAGTTGCTGGCCGACATCAAAGAATTTGCGACCGAATTTGACCCTGCGGCGCTAGAAAAATTGAACTTTGTTGAACCAGACACCTCTGATCAGTCTGATCAGAAAGGGAATAATACATCCGCCATGGCATCCCTGGAAAAGAGTGATGCAAAGTTGGGCCTAGATCTGAACGCACAGCAAGCATTTCCCAAAAAATTTACCATACCAAGACTGGTCGCAGAAACAAAGCATGATATAATGCTTGATCGCGCTTGGGAATTTGCCTCTCCGGAGACGCATGAACTCAGCCGTGAGGTTGATTTCGCTCAAAAGGAGATTGTAAAAACTCTTCGCAGTCGAGACTACTACTCCTATCAACCTCTTTCGGACCCAAATGCCGAGAAGATAATATGGAATACTCGTAGACTAATACTAAGAATCCGCCTTCTCTATTTGTTCCTAGGAAAAGGTCTCGAGCCTCTGCAAGGCTCACTTGATATCTCGAGTCCTTTCTCACAACTAAACTATACTCCGGGCTAGACGAGCCAAGAAGAGTCAATTACTATTTACGAGGCTATTTCTTATACGTGGAGTGCCGGTAATACTATAGAAGATATTATCTGTAATGGTAAAAGGCTTCAAATAGCCGCCAGTCTTGCCAACGCACTTCGAAGAGTTCGTCTCCCTGATAGAAACCGAGTGCTGTGGGCCGACGGCATTTGCATCAACCAGAGTGACATTGAGGAACGAACGAGCCAGGTCATGTTCATGGCAGCGATTTATTCGCAAGCTCAACAGGTACTGTGTTGGCTAGGTGAGGACGATGGGGATCATGCGAAGCATACGTTTGACGCGGCGGAGCGATTCTGCATGAAAGTCAAGCCACCACCTGATGATGGGGAATGCATTGAGATAAAATGCCAAAGCGGAGAAACCTTTCATGCTCAGCACTATCTGATTTCTGCACTTAACGCCGTTGATGATGAAATTGAGCAAGAATTGAAAGGTGGCAAAACAAAGCATGTGAAGGGATTGTTCCAGAAAGCCTGGTTCTACCGAATGTGGATCCGACAAGAGATCGGCTATGCTTCGAAAGCTTTGGTCTTATGCGGTGACTCGGAAATAGATTGGAATGATCTCGAGTGGTTTCGGTCTTGGACTGTCTTCAAGTGCCGCATCTCAACATCAGGAAGCAGAATGCGACTGGGCAATTTTCGCGAAGTGAAATACCTGATTGGAAACACGGCTAGAGCATTCTTCGACTTATTGCTTGAATCAACTAAATTTCAGTGCACCGAGCCTCGCGATAGGATATTTGCCTTGTTATCGCACCCTTCGGCGTATAAAGAATACAGGCATAGTATGATGAGAAACTATAGCGCCGATGTTGTCGAAGCCATTTCTGATAGGAACGACAAAGCAATTATAGGTGCAAAGTTGAAAATAGCTCAGAGTGATCTACTAGCCGATATCGGCAGATTTACTACTTCTTTGGCTGATCAATTCGAAGATGGTGACCCTTGGAGGGAATTCTACATCAACCTGACCAAAAGTTTCGAGGCCTCCAGTGGGATCTTTGGCCATGATGGGCGGGAAAGTGATTCGTCAAATAGTCTAGTAGTGAAACTGGACGAGACTCAAAAACATCTTCAATCCGCCTATGTCTCATTCCAAAAAATGTTTGTAACTCGTTCCGCTGTCCATCAACTTTCATCTGACTCTGTCCAGGTTAAATGGACAACCGCACACCAGAAAGGATATCATATCCAAAGAGCGGTCAATGTCTTCAGAAACTCAATATTTCGGAAGATTGAGAGATAGTCTAGCTCCTATTGAAATTGGGACCGCCGAAGACAGGATTCTGATCATGTTCTTATCCGAAGCAAGAAGACTTGACGAACTCGAAAATCCTGGAAAGCATCCCCTGTACCGACTTCAGCCTATGTCCGGGGAAGCGGTCCTCAGTATTCCGATCATAAAAGCAGATTACAACAGAACACTTGAAGATGTTTACCTCGACATAGCCAAGCAGATCATATTGCGTGCTGAAGATTTGAGAATCTTGTCCGCCGTAAGCCATGACAGCAATAATCCGGGGTCTGGAAGCTGCTTGCCCTCTTGGGTTCCTCGATGGGACGTGCCTATCAATCATCTCAGACCCGGCCTTTCAAAATCATCATATCACTCTCAACCTTGGACAAACACGGTCCCTTTCGAAGAAGCCGTAAAAATCGACGGGGATGTGTTGAACTGCCATGGCTTCATAATTGATACAATAACATCAACCACTGCCCCCATATCGCGCGACTCATTTGTAGACTACGAGACGCTCGTGAACTTCTGGAAAACACTTATCTCCTGGTCAACACCCAAATATCCATTTGCGATTGACAAACTCAAGCTATACCAGCGGCTTTTAACATCGAACAACGTTGGCGGCTCGATTATGAGTGTCCTTGGCCTGGGTCCTGGCAACGAAAAACTCCTGGCTGACTTCGCCGCTTATTGGATTCCTTTTCACGAAGCGGAGCGGACAGCGATCCATGGACACGGCGAAGAGATGGAAGCTTTAGCGCCAGGATTTTTTGCTGTTCCCGAGGTGGAAGAGATGGCGAAAAGCGGGGAAAGCGGTGATTTTGTGAGGCATGCACTTAGTATTTCGAAGGGTTTGAAGCTTTTTGAGACCAAGGCGGGGTTTTTTGGAAGCGGACCTGGAGGATTGGAGGTGGGCGATGTTGTTTGTGTGTTTTTGGCCTCGGAGGTACCGTTTGTGATGAGAAAAAGGGAGGAGTGGGGATGGATCTTGATCGGGCCCTGCTTCGTTGATGGGGTTGAAGAGTTGGGAGAGCAGCGGCTGAATGATGGGAAGCCGGAGATCTTTAGTATTCATTAGCATGACTCGGAGAAGATAGTAGTAACTACCACCAATACGTGGCAAGTATTATCGAGGGCTTATATGTACAGAAATAGGACGGAACATTGATGATTGGCTCAGGAGGGCACTCGCGATGGATACAAAAGCAGCTCTAATTGTTGCGGATGTTAAATATCAGTGGTTTCTAAATTCACGTTGTAGTTAAGGCGATCTTCGCATTGCAACAAATAGTCGATTGATTGCTCAAGTGTTTAGAAGACAAAATATTCCGCTCTTGTTGCTAAAGAATGTCCCAAGCGCTTTCAATGCCAGAGAAAACCACCCGTTGATTGCTCAAAAGTCTAAAAGAAGGTCTGCCGCCCTTGCTACTAAAGAATGTTCTGAAAATAAGACCAAGAGAAAAATCGGAGTACAAGCTACAAGACCAAACAAAACATTCGAACAGGTGAGCCCGCATTCAAATCTTCATCTCCTGGGCAAGTTTCTTGCTCTCCGCACGATTGTCTGTGAGCTTAAATTCGTTCGTGAGACGGCGATAGGCATTCTCGAGCTTCTGCTGAATATCTTTTGGAAGTTCGTCTCTCATGATATGCCAATTGACATCTAATTCTTCCCAAATTTCAGGGAGCTCGCCGAGTTTTTCTGCGTCGTTTCTCGACTTTTTGGAGATAACATGCACATCAAGGAGTCGGCCTGAGACATCCACCTCAGCCTCAGTTTGTCGTACAAATTCGAGGGCTGCTTTGTCGTTGGTATTATTCTTTTCCATTAGGTCGTTCTTTGCTTCGTTCCAATATCCCCTCATTTTGAGATGAATGTTAAGGAGCACCTCTAGTTGGCTGTCTTAAGTATTGGTCAGCTATATCCAAGATTATAGATGTGTCAGGAAACATGCCTTCTTCTATTTCGGCGGGGGTGAACTGGATCACCCCCTCTCGCTCGTGAGGTTTCGGGCTTGCCATCAAGCATGGCACGTCCAAAATCTTATCCTTCTGGACCGACCAAGCGCCGATGACCAAATCGCAGGAATCAGAGGGGGAGATAAGAAATCGCATGTTGCGGAACACACGAGTGCTGTTGTTGTGATACCAGGTCAGATAGATTGCGCCTTGGGGGATGTGTAGGTCTCCAGTGATGCCCGAGCCACCCCTCTCTTCCTCCTCGGTCAATTTGTCGAACATTGAGGAAGGAAACCCCAATAACTCGACAAGACTTCGGGATACAATATTCCCCTGCATGTTGCCAGTATCGATAGTACATTTGGCAACCTGCACAATTGGACGTTTCTCTGCGTCTCGCTCGTTTGAGACAACATAGGCTGGTAGAATCCAGGGTGATTTCCACATCAAGGGACTGTCGCCAAACTGTAAAGCAACGAATTTTAGCACTTATTGAGACCATTGACGGAATCAAGAGGCTCATGAGGGGGGGATAGTTCTCTGATTCGTCCAACATATTGAACTGTGGAGACGGGCCAACATACCACAAGTTTCTGGCTGGCCTTGTCATTCATCTCCGACTTGATGCCCTCAAGCGCGGCATTAGATGCCCCGTATGAAGGAAGAACGTTGGCAGTCATCGTGAAGTTGGGTAAGGTTCCCGATTTTATACTGTTGCTGCAGATTGATTAGCAGGCAAGTTCAAATGGGATAGGGGAACATCTTACTGCTTCCTGTTATATTGTAGCTTCTTCTGGAAAAGTTCTGATAGCCGTAATGTGTTCTTATGTCGGCTTGAGGCAGCTTTTCGTAGTTATTCTCCGTGGGAAAGAGCCCTCTTTTATATTATGGTCGCATCTCACAAGTAACTGCTTGCGCGGTGCAGAGCCTCGTAGAGAACCGATTACGTTGCACATCTTCTCGCACACACTCACGAGTGCAGAGCCATTTTCTGACCACCATGTACGTTGCAAAGCGGCTCAGAGAGTCGATTTTTTAGCTATCAAGGTAGTATTAGTATTTAAAGTCCGGGGTTTCCCGTGTTGTGTGCCCTCTGTCTCCAGTCGAGTTGCAATGGTGGCGCTTTCGTGGCTCCTGCCACTTCCAGGCAGACTCAAAAGCAATAGCGATTATGACAGCATTTCGCGATCACAGTGAGCAAACGCGGGAAAAGGGGCTTCAGCTCGAGCGGTGAAAGCGCGAAGGAGCCAGGGCTTGCTTCGAGGGCACCCATTATGGCTCTCTTCGCTCGGGCGACCAAGTTCTATAGAGCAGAGGTGGTTTCCGAGACTCGAACCATGGGGACCGCTCCAAGTGAGGAAAGCCTATCCCAAAAGCCACAGGTTCGGGCTGCGCGAGCCGTCCTTTGATGATCAGCAGGGCGCTACCCACCTGCTCCCGCACACATCGTGTCCATCCCCGACGAGCCGCTCGAGGCTCAAGTTCCGAGCCGGCTGGTTCATCGCGGCCATTAAGGCATAGAGAGAAGACTCCATGAAATATATCCCGGAGTCTTTGTCGTCCGGTCTGAAGTTGATGAGGCTCCGACTCTTTCGTCGCTGACACTCGGAAAACACGGCAGCATCAGCAGGGGTAAGAGTATGGTAGCACAAGGGTCGCCCGCGGAACTCTTCCTGAGACAGTGCGGTTCGTTGCGTCTTTTATTGATATTTTTCCAACAACTTCGGGCTATTCGATTTTACACTTCAGGAAAATGGCCGAAACCACGACCAGCGAAAGCGGAAATTGCAACCTGATATACTCACATAATATTTCACCAGGCAACCTCTTCAAAAATGCTCGACTGATGCTGACATTTCGGAGCCTCATCTGCGGACACGGGGGCCCTTTTTCCCGACATCCGTAGGCAGCCATCGTGCCATGCAGATAATAAATGCACTGCCAGCAGGACAAAATGGCTCACGCTATCATAGCCCTGGAATCAGACGCTTCATCGAGAGCCTATAAGCTTCGATCTTGCCAACAGTATGCAGAAACTTGGGTACCCCTGGCTATATTTCAATTCCCACCCCAGCAGTCGTATCATGCCATGATAACGACGAGCGTCGAGATATGCCGAATGGGTTGCAGCGAACGCTGACCGAACGCAGCGAGAAATGCACCCATATCGTAGCCGTCTCACTCGTCCATATCCAAGTCTTTCAAAGGACCCTTTGTGGGACAATTGAACCCGCTGCAATAGCCTGTCAGTGAGTTCTGCCTCTGGAAACATAACCTGTTATGCGTTCAGCGACGCCTCCTCTGTCGAAAATGTTAGCTCAGAGTAATCTTACCAGTCGCAAAATGCTCATACTTCAAGTCGTCAACGACTTACCGTTGGAGAACTCGGTTTAGAATTCCGGAGACTACTTAATGAGTTATCATATAATGTTACACCACATAACGCATGATAAGAACGAATAGCAAAGCACTCAACAGCAACAGGCTAAGATAAGCCAGGAATTCATCAAGACTTGCAGATGCGGGGTATTTTGGACCAATGAATCCCTGGAACTTTCAGTGTTTAATCTATACCGATGGTCAGCTTTGCAAATGGCGCGATACTGAAGGTTGAGGCTTAGAGCTCTACCATGGGACTTTCATAGGAACGTGTATGTCCTAGGTTATGGCAGGACAAGTTGGCTACCCAAAGTTCACATCGTCGAATTCGTCGAAATCTGGTGTCAATCTACTACTAACCTTGTAACAACAAGTCTGAAATTGTTCCCATCATTCATCACCAGACTTCAATAAGGCTGAGAGCGAAGTGAGGAAATATGGCATCAACTCCGCAAGGCTCTGGAGGATCATCCCCCCAACCATCCCCCACTTTCTCGGCCGCCCCGACCGCCCATAGCATACCGCCATCGGCTAGGCCATGTACAGCCACTCCCGCGTGCTACGAGTGGAATGAACGCAAACTTGACGATGCGTCCAAAGATCTCTCGAAGCCATGCCATGGCTGGCCACAGCTCGTTCATGATATGGTCGAAAACCCAGGGTTCGAGTCTTTCCAATCTTTCAGAGACCTGAACATCAAGAGCTTGCTCTACTATCAAGCGGAGCTTGATCAATTGAGGAAAGACCTTCACGCTCTTGAGTGGAAGGATCATCGGAATGGTGGACAATCGGCAGTATTTTGCGAAAATATTCGATCTCTGCTACTTACGAAAAGGCGCCCGGAGGAATGCCAGGAACAGCTGAGCAAGGTGAAAGAGATGAGGGAGGTATTGAAAGAGTATAGTAAGATATTGAGACATCTTGCCTGAATCACAATACCCGAAGTACAGTCGCTAATGTCCATGGCGTTCAACAGACGCCGCCTTGCTGCAGTATGCGGAGATAAACAAACTTCCAAAAGTTGAGAAGTTCAACTTTGAGACCCTTTGTAAATGGTTGCATTCAAACAGAAGTACAAGTCTCTTAATAAATGGACCAGGCGAGGATAGTTGGGGTGACCGGATGTCAAGTCAGCAAACCCATGTCGGACTTTGGGGCCAATTTTGGAAGTTATTGAAAAGTATAGTCAGGGAAGAAAGGTCCAAGGGGGATTACTTAGATCTTGTCGTCCCAGGAAAAGAAGAAGACATAGATTCGCTCACTCGATGGGTTGCCAGCCAAGGCACGCCGTTTTGGCACAATCTCAAAATTGCCTTCAAGAAGACGAGCATCTACAACATGATGCAGCCGAAATGGCAATTTCTCTGCACACCTTTCAGACATAAAGGCGAAGAACGAACAAGCGAAGAAGACGCAGTCCACAATGCGTCCGCAGCAGAGAAGGGTTCTGCAGATGCTTCCATTTCCAGCGCACTAAAGAGAGGGGGATTCGAGGAAGAAGCACAGGTCAAGAGCGGAGAAAAACGCGGTTCCCTCTCTACTTACAGCATGAATCGCATGATCCGCTTTACCAACTTTGTGGCGACCATCATAGCCTGCCTCCTCCCTATTGTCGGCATTGTAGTACTCTCCGAACTACACACGAAAGCTAAAACTTTAGGCTTCATTGCACTGTTCACCGCAATCTTCGCAATCGGAATCATGGTTCTCACTGACAAGAGAACTTCACGAACAGAGGTCTTTACCGCTACTGCTGCGTAAGTAGCGCTTCAACCATTTCGTGTCGCGGATAGGAACCCGAAGCTAACTTGTACGCAGATTTGCTGCCGTCCTGGTTGTGTTTGTGCAGAATCAGAGTCCTGCTTCAGTCAGCGGTTGATGGAAGGCTGCCAGGGATTTTTTTGCAATTCGACCTCTCATTTATGACTTTTCACGAATTTCCTTTACCCCAGATGTTGTCAACTTCGATGGATTTTCACAATAGCGGGGTAAATTGACATGAAAAAGAGGATACTCATGATGAGGATTTCGGGGAGAAATAGCTGTAAGGCTGCTTGCTACTCCACGTAAATTCATCTCTTCTGAAATTAAATACTCAAATATAAAGACGTCCTCGCAAAACCGAAAATCAAGGGGGATAAACGTAAATTGAATCAATCAATGAGAGACAAGACAGGGGTTCGCGTACCAATGAGCCAAGCGCTTTTTCGTGACTCCAATGTCACTTCATGAATTAACTACGTTACAGCACAGAGAATGTTTCTGAAACTCGCATCCGTCGACCCATCCGCAGTATCTGGATGCAGATACGATCCAATTAATACTTGTGCATTCTATTTATAGCTATCTAATCCGTCTCACGATGAAATCTCCGACATCCGAGAGCGGATCCGAGCATAACTCCGGGAATAGGGGTTTACTTCACATTGACAATGGCGAACTTAGGCATCATGTATTCTTTATTCTTGTTCATGACTGATTTTTCCTTATACTCTAGTGGAAAATTTTATGCATCGAAGCTAAAAAAGCTAAATCTTGGTCACGGAACCCAATTTTGTAGACCGATATCTCTGATCAAAAGTTGTATTAAACCACAGTCTTAGTCAAACCTCAATAAAACCACCCAGCACTCAGCATCGGATGAGGTTGTAATCATGGCCGACGAGATCGAATTACATGCACAGCAAACCCAAAGATCATCCCAAGAAGAGAACCCCCTTCTCCTTCAACCAGGCCCTCCTCAAATCGAAGAGTCCCAAAACACCAAGTCCAGAAAGTACAAAAAGTCTGCTCAACGCAACTTCGACTTCCCCCACAGCCTCCACGAAAACCGCTCCTGGAGCGACCTTTTTTCCAAAAACTCAGAAAACCGGATCCGCTTCGTGAAGCACCAGCTCTCCATCGCTAAATTCCAAGCCCAAGATGAAGACGACGACGAAGAATCCATGCTGGAAATGGATGAGCTACTAAGCTGGAACTTACCCACAGCCAAGATGACAACGGAGTATATCAACGATTACGTGGAGCGCACAGGCAGCGACACGATACTTTTCGGGCGCGCGAGAATGGGGATAAGTATTGGCGGCACCGTGGTGAGGCCGATTCTCTGTTCGAGGGAGAAACCGGGGGAGCATGATGCGGTTTATAATCGGGGTTTAATAACACCGGCAGGCACGCAGTTGGGACCGACGTATCTCGTGCTTGGGATTCTGAGGAGGAGGACGACGGTTCCGGATGAGATTACAGTGCCGATTTGGCCGAAGAGGGATTTGTGTGAGGCTATTAGGTCGGGGAGTGATTCGTTGAGGGGTGGGTGGAGGTGGGTTTCTCTGAGATATGTTGCTGGATTTTCGATATATCGGGTATGAATTCCGTGCGAGTGCAACTTGAATGGATGGCTAATAAGGAACAGTGCCATACAGAAGATGGCTTCCATTCCCGAGTTGAAATCGATGAGCGGACGAGGAATGCACTGGTGCAGCTTTATGCGGATGGATTTGGATTCGGAAAGCAAAGGGAAGATACGCGGATCAACGAGGCGTGGAAGCCGTGGATCCACAAGTATTTGAATTCCGGAACGTATGATGCCAAGGATGGGAAGTATTCTCTTCAGTTGCAGCTCGCTTGGTCGCCGTATAGAATCATGGTTTTGGCGAGTACGCCGATTTTATTGAGCCTTGCTATTGGAATTTGGTATGATGTGGTGTATGAGGAGCCAGAGGTAGCTTTTGTGATTGCGACTTATATCGCCACAGCTGGTGGAGGTAAGTGGAGCTCTCCGCTTTATGGCCCTGGGCTAATGGTTTCAGTTTTGGTTGCTATTATTACAGCCGTGGTTGCTTTGAGCGAATAGAAGATAGACAGAAGGGCAATGGAGACTTGGAAAGTTTCTCAAAGTACCCTTTCCAGCGCTACATGAGAACATGTGAAACGCAAATCAACTCACTTCGAGCTGGGAATCCCGCTCAACATGAAAACTTCTAGACTCAGTACTTTCATGAAGACCGAACATTGAGCAAGGAACCTATCAACGCAATCAAAAATCACGCGGTCAAGCAGCAGTAAATATGCAAAACGATCCCATTATTTCCTCATAAATTGCGCCGCAGCACAGAATACAGGTGAAGGTAAATATCTCTAAAATATAATGAAGGACCTCGACTCCTCTAGATTGCGCCCCCTTAACGCCGCCCCACCATAGCTTCAAAAGATGCATCCAAAAAGTAGTCACGCACTACAAGACAAGATCAAAAATTCAAAGAAGCCACTTGGTGAAGAAATTAATAGCTTGCTCTTCAGCAATATCCGCATGCTGTTGAAGACGTCAGCCAGTCTCGTGGGCAAAAGAGAGCATGCTTACTTTAACCTGCTCCGGGTCCTTCGGATCCAAGCGAATCGCAAAGCCGTGGACAGCTCCTGGAATGATATTGACTTCATGATCACCTCGTTTCTTGACTGTCAAAATTTCCTGTATAACAACTCAGCGAGGCGAATTAGTAAATGAGGGGGAATTCTTGGCCTACCTTGACCATCTTAACTTTCGAAGCACTCAACGCCATGTCTGTCTCACCGACCGCAACACTTAAGGGAAGTTTTACAGCATCAATATCCTTCGGTACATTCAGCATAGATGGATGCGCCGTGAAAGCACATTCAATCAGCGGCATCGGGTCCTTGGACACAGCCTGTGACTCGTGCCTGACCACATGACGAGCTGGATCATCCTGCGCCAGCAACACGGCATGTTTACCGCCCCAGCAGAAACCTGCAACGCCAATCTTGAGGTTCTTGGTTTCGAAAGGAGGGGCGTTCGTGCGCAGGGCTTTGAGGAAGCCCGTGACACGGGGATGGCAGACAGCGGGGCGCGTCCGGATAGCCCATGGTATGATTTTCACCGCGAGACGGACAGCCAGGATGGGTTTGATAAAAATGTTAGTTAGAATTCCCGACGGAGCTTTGATTTGGTCCATCATTCCAATGACAGCGGGATCCATTGAGTTTCCTTTTGAACGTTCTTAGCTGGGATTGGCAGGAAGGAGGAGGGACATACCATTCATTAAATCAGGGATCAGTACGAGGAAGCCGCCTTTCTTAGCATATTTATCTGCTAAAAGGCGATTGTTTACGAATCGCCATCCGAATGCATCGGTGATGAAGACAATTAAACCCTTTGGAGTGGTGCTTTCTGCTGGCTTGGTAACATAGACATTGAGGCCGTGCAGGACCTCTTCCTTCCCCGCAGGTTCGCCATCGTGGAGCGTACCGCTAACGCAACCTGAGCAGGACATATTGAGCGTAGAATTGATACTTGAAGAGTAAGGAAGTAAATTTTGTATTAGCGAAAAATTCGAAGTCGATGTTGTCCAAGTTGCAGAACAAGAAGAGAAGAGGGTTTCAAGAAGACGATAAGACCACCAAGCGCCTCGTTCCCTATCGGGAGCTCCAAGCCCGGAGACTTGGTTACATCAAGCTTTTTCTAGCGCGTGATAGGCCTGCCACCGTGCATAGTGCTTGTTTCCACGTTATTCTCGCGAATGAAATATATCGAAATTCAATACCTATTGGGTTCAAGCAAACTTGGTTATTTTTCATGGGAGACGGAACGATCACGTTGCACAGCCCCATGAATTTAGTACAGTAGCACATGATTGAGCTACACAGCATATTTCGGTAGCGAAGCTGTTCAGTAGCCTGATCAAGAGAACCGGTACATAGAGGATTTCAAAGATTGGCAAAATCAGTGAGAGTGACTTGACTTGTTGAATTGAATGACTTTTTTACTTCAACGGGGCAAAAATCCAAAAAAAAATGCAGAGTCTTTCTGTTGAGATATGTACTGCTTTTGTGGAGGTCGCACATCGGCAACCTCGGCATCTCGCAAAAGAGGAAAGCGGGACAGCTTTGTTGCACTTCGCAAATATCCCACTTGGAACATTGTTGCACGTCGCAACAACTGAGGGGAAGGTTGGCTGGATTGTTTTAATGTGGGAGATTTTGGTGTGGCTGGTGACGAGCGAATGGGGGAGTAGACAAGCTGTGTTGGGGCTGTGTTGGGCTCGTAGGCAGAATCTTACGACTTTTCCGAAAATCGGAGCAAGGTAGCCTTGTGCTGGCTACCAAAAAGCGACACAGACTATGGCAGGTTTTGAATATTCCACAAGGCTTGAGACATTCAAAACCAGTGCCGCTTTGTGTCCATCGCAAGGCAGGCAATGGCCGACTGCTTTGAAATGAGGCATTAGAAACCCACTGGATCAATAAAGACTCTGACTATTTCTTCTCCTGAGAGAAAGTTGACCTTTGAATTTTGATTCATGTATTGACCATCAGCCTCTTAAGGACCTCGTAATTGGGCCTATTGCTAGAGCTTTGTCGATGAGATTACCCTTCCCAATTGTGATATCGTCAATTTCCCATACGTCCTTTTCAGAACTTTCAAGCTCAATTGAGGGAATTGAAGATCCTGTGTAATGAGCACCTTCAATGTTAAAACGGGGCGTTCCGGTGACAGCGAGGAAGTCATTCACTTGATTTCGCGAGGACTTCAAAAGTTGGAAGATCAGGGCCCTATAATTGTCCGCAAAACCATTGAAGGAATAATCTGCTAGTCCCTTGAAGATATTCTGGAAAACTTCATAATAAAAAATTATTCGTGGAAAAATGTGACTTGAGCCATTTCGGCTCGGATTAAGTCTGGACATCGCTCTCAAGTAGGTTCGTTGCATGCCCCTAATGTACGGACTACCAAACTATTCTTTGATAAGAGAATAGAAGGCCAGTTCGACAATTCACAAAAACCCACCTGAAAAGATCGCCTGACGCGATCTCGCGATAATTGTGAATAGGAACAATGCCAAGAACATATTTCCAATAAAAAGTGAATAGAGACCATCGCGCCAAAAATCTCCCTCTGCTTCCCAATCCCATTCCTTCAACCTCAAGAATTTTCTCACCACGTTTGCACGGGATTTTGGACCAACCTCCCAAGACTTCTAGCAACTTTCGAACCCCCTCATACTTTCTGCTCCTCAATTGCTCTGCAATAATGGCTCCTCCGCACATCCCCGAACTAGTCGTATGGGGCGTCGACGCCGAAAGCCAAACCCTTCTCCAACGCGTTGGATCTATCTTCAAAGGTCTCTTCGGAACTCCTATGATGCGTTTCCCCATCAGGTATCATCGTCCCGCCACGGCAGCCGCTGCAACAGCAGGCACTTCGACGGCCACCCCGAGTGCTCCTAACACCACTTCACAAAATGCAGTGAATGCGACGCACACGGGCAAGAAACCCAAGCGCAAGCTCCCGCAACCCTTGGGGAAGCGCAAGTTTGCCACCAAATCTCCCGTTATTGAAGTTAACAGGAAGACGTACCAATTACTGGAGGACTCAGGGGCCTTTGTGCACTCATTCCCTAAGGCGAATCGCGACGCTCTTGGTAGCAAAGAAGACCCACTTCCAGTATTCGACCCATGGGTAAAAGTTCTCAAGAGATCTGCAATGAAGTTTCAGTACAGCGCACCTGCGTGGAGAGAACGTCGTGCTTCCGACAAGAATATTGAAGATGTGAAGGAGGATGAAGAGAAAGTGATGAAACCTACGAAGTTAAAACGCCTGATAGGAGAGTCAAATGTAGAAGACACACCCGAAACAAACTCGAGAGCTAGGAGAGTCAAAGTTTTTGACGACAAGAAACTCAAGGCAACGAGGCACACGTTCGATATTAAAGTCCACAACTTAGCATCTCGGGCAGCTGAGTGCCAACTCTGGCTGAAGAATGTAAGCAATCACTAACCTCTATCACAAGTAACTTGTGCAAGTACTCAAGTGAGACATGAATCGGGCATTTCCCAGAGCTGGATGGAGCTCTGCCAACTAACAAATCTGTAGAGTGTCAAAAGCGACATAATTGCAAAGGCAAAAGCAAAGGCAGATGCGGGAACCATTGAACACTTATGCGAACTGGTGTCAAAGCTATCATTGTCATCTGACCCAGAAATCGACACTTTGGGTGATCTGCCAGAACTGGTGGCTGACACCTCTCTGGATGTAATGAATACCCTGTCTTTTGATGAACTCCCGAGCTAACTGAAAAGGCCGAGAAGACAGAGCCTTGGAATCCAGTTGCGTTCGGAGTAAAGCAATGGGAACAGCACGTACACACTCAAGATGCATGGCAAGCTGAGCTGGCTGCACGTAAGGCAAAAGAGATGGAATATCTCTTCAACAGCGAGCTCGAGGATGGTGCCCATTTTCCAGACCCACGTATCATTTGTGAGTTCTCATCCTATCTCTTTCCTCCAAGAGACGGGATATAATTGACTCCTTCCCGTAGACAAGGCGTTGCTGGCCAAGACTCGACGTAAGCGTTCTCTTGAGAAGAGAACCATCCATCGAGGCTCTACGCCCAAGATGGTCAAGTGCGCCAAGCTTAGCGCACTCGGCTAAAACTATCCCCGCACCCGCAAACCCTATCGCGTCACCTTGTTGTTATAGTTTTCGACCCGCGTTTTCCCTTTCGATGTTTTTGTACGCCTAATATTTGTTCGCTTTCTGCTCTCAGGAAGCACTGTCCTCATATTTTCAAGATGAGGCTCCGCCTCACCGTCAGGCGTCACAATCTGCCTGACACCCGTGTTCTTTGGAACATCGACACAAGCTCTGCTCCGACGATATGCCAGCTGCTGGAGCAGGTCAACGAAGTTATTCCCATTGAGTCCGAGGACTGGGGATTGGAAGATTATGCTGTTGAATCGAATGGATTTGAATGCATACATTATAAAGGCGTGGAGGAGTTATTTAAAGAAGATGAAGAAGTCGTGTAAGTTTGCCTGTCCCAATCCGTTTGCAAGTCGCTAACCTATTGCTATAGTATCAAGCCCCTCACATTTCGAGACTTGAAAGTACGACGCATATCGGGGCGACACCAGATTACCTCAGATGGCAAGCATCTTGTGGATGGCGTCCCCTTTGGAAAGCCGCTGTTGCGGCAATTAGCACACCGACCCGAAATTCACATACCTCCCCGCAAACGAGCTCGATTGACGATGCCCGAAGATGAAGACGATGATGAAGGCTTCGCTGCTCTTATGGATACCGAGGAAGGTGATACAGTGGATGATGATACGGGTAAACAATTAGTTTTGCACGCAGACTTCGACGACGATGACTCAGAGAATGATGAGGACTTCGCTCCTGCTGCAGATGGAGACGATGAAGATGAGGACGAGGAAGACTTTGCGCCGGAGGAGGATGAGTCTTCTGATGAAGATCTCAGCGAGAAAGAAGCTTCCGATGATGACTCTGGACCTGAGCCAGTTATGCCGGAAGAACTCAACGCGGGACTTGCGAGGGAAGACACTAATGAGGAAGCACTCGAGGGCGTTGATGATGAAGCTGTCCGCGCACAGATCCGTAAGTTACAATCGGCGTTTCCTGATTCGACGTTGGATGTTTGCCGTCACGTCTACGACGGTGCTCATGGAGATATGGTCGTATCATGGGAGGCATTGAGCCAAGGATTCAAATCTGCGAAGCCAAAAAGCTCCTTTGCTAAAACCTTGCAAGAAGTAGCAAGTCCATCAACATCCCAAGCGAAGTCGAGAAAGCGATCTGCAGCCGAATTGGAAAGTGAGGATGATGAGGATGAGGAAGAGGACGAGAGTCAAGACCCATTCTTGAAGCACTACGACGAAAATGGTTTCCCACCAGGCTCCATATCTTCTGGCAAAGCGTTATCCGTCATGGCTGAGGTCGTGAAGGGATCTCCAGATCGGCGTCCACAATCGAAGCCATCATCTACCACCAGCAAGCGCATAAAATTCCCTCTTGATGAAGAGCTCTCCAAAGGCCTTACCTCGACTCCGCTTCTCGATAAAGAGTCCGATAAAGAGGAAAGCGAGGACGACAGTGATGGCTCCAGCGATGACACAAGTAGCAGTGGCAGCAGCGATTCGTCTTCTGATGAAGAATCCGATAAGGGGGCGGATCAAAATGACGACACCTCTTCTTCTGGCAGTGACAGCGATACCGACTCTAGCGACTCTGAGTCTGATGCTGATGTCCCCACCGCCGCCGAAGTAATTGCCTCTAAATTTGCTAAGGCCAATTTGGAAGTTGACGACACCTCCAGCGAGTCTGAATCCGAGTCTGACTCCGGTTCGCAAAAGGCTGTCGATAAGATGATCTCCAAGTCCGATCAAAGCGATGTTGAAGATCAGGATACCTCTTCTTCCGAGAGTGAGAGTGAGAGCGCGACGAGCAGTGACTCTTCAAGTGATGACGACTCACCTGAAGAAGTTACAAGCAAACTTGCGACTGCTCTCTCTTCTGCGACAAAGAAGTCCCCATCCAAGCCAACAGTCAAGCCTTTTCAAGGACTGAACAGCACCAAAAAGAGAAATCAACGCCGACAAGTTGCCAACAAGCTGCAAAGATTCAAAGACAAGGGCATTCTACCTGCAGGAACCACCCTAGAGGAGTTCAAGCGAATCCAGCTGAAGGAAGATTCTACTCTGGAGGAAGCATCTGCTGCACTGTCAGCAGCTAGAATAGAGATTTTGGCTGAAGAGGCGGAACGTAGTAATGGTCAAGCTCTCGCTAAGACCGACGAGTTTGAACGCCGTAAGCAACAACTTCTTGCATCTCTAGCCTCTGGTGGTGTTGAAGTTGACCAGCCGTCCCGACCTTCCCCGCCCGCAGAGGCATCTCAACCACCAGCAACTGAGCTCATCTCGGCAAAAGCATCGAAAGAGCCACACGTCGATCAGGATGAAGCCAAGGTCCTCTCCACCGCCCCAGAGACATTAGAACAGAAGCCCGCAGATGCCCGCAAAGATATCGTTACGCAAGAAGCGCGACCATCAACTGCACCAGAAGCGGCCGATAACCCATCCCAAACAGCCAAACCTCAACCGACCTCCGTCGACTCATCTCAAGCCAAAGCCACTCGACGACCGAAGATCGACCTGGGAGCTGCAACACGAATGCTTTTCGGCAATCTCGGGAAGAGAGCCCCAAAGAGCAAGGAAGATGCAGATAAGCTTAAGAAGGACATGATGAAGGATATCAAACCAACCTGGGTTCCAAAGCCTGCTGAAGAGCCTGTTGCAGATGCCTCCGAGTCCGATAATGACGATTCTTGGAGAGAGAAGATCATCTATCGAGCTGTGGAATGTTGTCACGATGGCATTGAGTTGAGCGAGCCCCCCTTTCCCTTTGAGCAACGCTGGGATCCTCAACAGAAACCGCAAAGCATGAAGCGGCTGAGAAACCAGAGCCAGTATTACGATGATTCGCAACCACTTTCCAAGAAGCAGAGAAAGCGAATGAGGAAGAATCAAGATCTCGAGGCGTCATACAATTCTAGCTTTCAAGACGACTCGATTAATACCCACGACGATTCCCAAATGACGGCGGTGCAGAATGATGAGGAAGGCGAGATCGACCAGCAGCTTCTGAACGATCTGAATGCTCCGAATGCTGATGCCAGCCAAGGTCCTGATGACCTGGTAGCTCTTCCTGAAGATCCATCGACTCTTCCTCAACTCGAGGACGGAAAGGCACAGATCGGCATGACTATTGCATTCAAGCAACTCACCTTCTCCGCGGAAACGAATTGGCAGCCAGTAATGTCCCCCTACCAGACTGCTATTGTCGTCATGATTGCGGAGAATGGCGCTCTTGATCTCCGACTTGCCGTGAGGGATCGTGCGCAGAAGCTATATGATGAGGAAACTGGCGAGAGAATCTATGGCAAATATGACATGCCTGTTGATGATGAAGAAGAGGATGACGGAAGACTCGAGCTTTCTTTCGCCGAGCTTGTAGAACCGAAAATCGTTGCACCTCCCCCAGCGAATACGGAGCAAGACTCATTCATGGATGAAGCCTCTCCAATTAAAGATGGACCAAGTGCAGATGAGTCTGTTACTCTAAGTCATGAGCGCGAAGAAGAAACTGCCGAGGCGCAGTTCTCTCACGTCACCGAAACACTACTCAACTCTGATGCTCCCGAAGCCCCCGAAGACAGTATTGAGGAGATTGTCTCAGAGGAAGTTGCACAATCTATTGAGGAGCCTAAGGGCAAGGGTCCCGCTACAGTTCCGACAACTCCGCTGAATGCCGATGTCATGGAAACTGAGGGCGTGCGCACAATTAAAAAGATCTTCAAAGACGAAGGATTCCACTCATCTGTTCCAAGAGTCGTCCTAGATGATCTCCGTCCTAACGGATTGAAACCTCCTGGCGACCAAGCTGTCTTTGACAAGTTGCGGAGGGATATGGAAGCCGTCGAGGGTTACTCTTCTCCACAATTTAATGGCTTCGGTACTTCACCATCGAGAGAACGACAAGAGCGTTCTAATTCCCCCAATGAATCTCAAAATCTACCATCTGCTCTCGGCAGCTCACCACCCAAGCAGTCAGAGCGACCTACCACCCCTGAGCCTCATGAGCCATCTCAACAAGCACCTTCGAGTTCTCCGCAGCCACCACCATCGAGCTGGCAGACCGTTGATTCACAAGAGGATATACTTACACAATCGGAGAAGCCCGTTGAAAATACCTCGAGCTGGGTGACTGTACCAAACACAGCATCAAGTCCCCAGCCTGAAGCTGAGCAGACCCCCGAGCCAGAGGACAAAGTCCCCACTCCTCAACCAACTCCTAAGAAAGCCGCAACTCCTCGAAAGTCCCCCGCAAAGGCGCCAACTCCTCGACAAACACCCAAGAAAGCACCAAGCCCGAAACCTGCTGCGCCTGCTCCAGGTCCAGCGAAGCCCAAGTCTATCAAGAAGGTGCCGCGACGAACATTAGGCACGGCTCAGCGATTATGGGAGCAGTTCCAACCTCAGAAGTCTGCGAGCCCAGCTGTTGAGAGTCGCCAGGAATCGCCAGACCCGTTTGGCCTTGATGGCTTAGATGAGAGGGACTCTAACAAATCTGTTGAATACCCAAAGCTCTCCCTTGGATCCTCATTCAGTCAAGTCTCTGACCACGGCCGCCAACCGGATTATAACTTCGATGACAGCGCGACCACACATGTCGATACTCCAAAGGTGCCCGGCCTCGATGTTGACGAAGGAGCTGCAACTGACATGGAACCAGAGCTCCCGAGCCACAAGTCAAACGAGGAAGGTCTCAACCTCGATCAGCCAAATGATTCTATCGTTATGGAACCGGAACTCCCAACCATAAAGCCAGCTGCAACGGCTCCAAAGGATTCTTCTGATGATGACTCGGATAGCAGTCTTCCTTCGCTGGACGTCGTCTTCTCTCAGCAGTCGATCAAAAAGGAGAAGACACCCGTACGCTCCAAGGCCCCAACGAAGGCCAAAACAATGGAGGTCCTTGATGAGTCGTCAGATGAGGATACCACACCAAAGCCATCGCAGAAGCAACGTCAAGCTTCTCAGCACCAAAGTCGACAAAGTCGGCCGTCACAAGGTGCATCTCAAGCACGTCCGTCCCAACGTGCCTCACAACCAAGCGCATCACAGCCACGAGCCTCTCAACCTCGTGTTACTCCGTCTCAGATGGTGGATCTGACGCTCAGTAGCAGTGACGTGGAGCCTGAATCTGAGAAAGAGACAGAATTTAAGAGTTATGAAATGAACGACGACGATGGAGGATGGGCGGCGAAGAATAAGAACGGGGTTAAGCATGGTAGTGCCGGATTGAGAGATTCTTCCCAGTCGTCGAATAAGAATCGAAGGAAGACTGTTGCGAGATGAAAGATAGGGGTGCAAGAGGTTACACTCGTCACCCGGCGGAAGGATAGCTGTATATTGGATCGTTACTGTTGATACCATGGTGTGCGATGGCGTTTGACGGGTGCATTACAAAAAAGCTATGTCCGAGATGCTTTTCATGGCATTTCAAAGCAAGGGGGTTATTACTTGCTGGTTACCTTAAGATGTAACTACATTTTCTGTGTCCCGATGCTGGGCAGTAATTAAGAATATGAATATGATACTAAGAGTCTCGTGCACTGACTCGTGATGGTGCTTTTGATTGATGCCCGCGTTCGTGTCACGTGGAGTAAAAGTTTGCAAACTCACCGCTGCTCGGACCCTACTTCTTTCATGTTCCTACAATATACTCATAGAAAGCAGAGATGGCTCATTTCCTCATCCGCCTCGAAGCGAGCAACCGTGAGAATGATCGTCACCTCTCATCCAACCTACGAAGGTAATATTGCCAAGCAAGGTCCCCCAAAATGGCCACCGGGCGACGGCCCCCTTTCCAACCACCACAGGCCAAAATGCGACCCAAGAGCCTCACCTAGTATACTCCCAGACCCCCAGACATCCTCCATTCTTTCACCATAACTCTTTATCTCATGCCCCTCCGCCAAGAATCTTTCACTGGCATCCATGTTTCCCCCTCGCGTTTCACATTTCCCCTGACGGGACATCTCATTCGCTGTCATTCTGACCTGCGCGCTCAAAGAGTCCGAAACGCATTTTTGCGAGTCACTGCTTTGGCTACAATGGTTTTTGGTTTCTCTTTAGGGTTTGAGGCGAGGGGAATTATTCAAAGCGTGGTGGTTTCATGTCATAAGCAAGGCTCTTTGTGAATCCCTCTGTTCTCCTTCCTTGCTTGCATCGTTCTTTCCCTTCGCACTTCTCTTCGCACTCTTTTATTTCACGATTACGATTCTTGAAGGATATCAATCTTTTACGTCAAATCCGTCAGCTTCCAAGAAAAAGATAAAGCAATAATACCCCCCCAATATACACGCACCGTTCAACCAACCAATCACAACCCCGCACGTGCTGCCGGGCTGCATCACGTTATCTGTACCAGCATTGTCTGCCGCCGGTTTTGGGACCTCACTTTCACTTCTTCTGTTGGTCGCATTAGATATATCCTCAATTCGGAGGTTTCGGAAATCATGAAATTCCCAGTTTATATCCTCGCAATCTTCGTTTCGCTGGGTCTGAGTGTCGCGCAGTTGCAGCCAATTCCTAGGACGGAAACGGCAGCCTTATCACACACCTCAGCCTTGCCTCTCGTTCCAACTTCCACACTATCAACACCAGCTCAAATCACTGAAGCGCCGGAATTTGATTTAGAGGGGGTTAGTTTGAAGGAGAAATGGCATCTTACGACGTATACTACTTGTGTTACGCTGGGATCGTATATTGGATGTGGGGTTCATGAGCCGGTGTTGCCGGGGGGTGATGAGATTTCTGGGGCAGGGGATGGGAGATGGAAGCCGAGGGGGTGGATGTGGGGAGTTGTAGTTGCGGGAGTTGGGGTTTTGTTGTTGTGATGTGATGTGGTTTGAGATTCGGCTTTGGGTTGCTTGAAAGAAGTGCTATCGTGTGTACTGATGAGATCGGCAATCTTGGGTTGGTGACGGCGAATGAGTTGTTGGGTTCACGAGTAACGACTTATGACTGGGAAGGATAGGTGTATATGGCGTGGCTTTACTTGCTGGGATTTGGAGTTTTGGCTTGGGAGATACCGATATGATATACGGCCAAAGACATATGGGCACTGTAATGATGCGATGACCTCTTATACAAGTTTGCTAGATTGCAGGCATTTCTAGCTCTATAAACCCTAATTCTCATCATCAAGCTTCATCTCTCTCTTTCTCAAGAACCCTTCGTAACCATTACAATCTTAATCTCAACCCCATCCGGATAAAACGGCCCCTCCTGCTCTTTCACCCTCCGCACCGGAAATTCCACCTCCTCAACCACAAACCCCCTGCCCGTACAAGTCCTCCTAAACCCCTCAAACGTATCCTTATTCCTAACCGTCGCCGCAATTAACACTCTAACACCAGGAAACATCTCAAACAAATCCGCAAACGTAGCCACCAAAGCCAGTATAGCCGCCGAATCATAAGTAACATCCGCTCCCAACACAACATCAACCCTCCTCCCCCCATTCCACACCCCCTCTTCGCCGGGCTCCAAAAACTGTCCCCATTTCAATTCCTTTGCTTGAATCCTCCCATCATCTTGCAGTCCATTCAAGAAAAAATTCGTATCGAGAGAGGAGACTACGTCGGAAGAGCCGTCGGTGCATAGCACGTGTGAGGCGGAGAGATAGCGCGAACAGAGGATGCTGAGGTAGCCTGTTCCGGATCCGAGCTCGAGGATGGATTTGGCGTGGATTAGGGAGGGGTGGGTGAGGAGGTATTGCCCGAGATGGAGGGAGGCTTCCCAGGTTCGGAGGCCGGTTGTGCCGGATGCTGAGAGGAGGGAGCGGGATTCGAGGAGGGTTATTGTTGGTGTGGGAGCTGGTGTCAAAGGTGTGGCCGAGGGTGCTGAGGAGATGTTTGGATTGGGAGTGTTTTGGAGTGATGAGAGGGTGTATGTTACGTAGGACTTTTGCTGTGCGGCTGCTACTTCTGATGGGAGGGGAGAGGAGAGGAGAATAGAGAGAGGGGTCATGAGATTATCTGATATTCCCTAGGAAAGTCAGAAGGCGGGAACTGAAAGGACTCGACTTTGAAATTATGAGAAAGAGAAGAAATGCATACTTCTTCTTCCCAGTCTTGAATACTCTGCTCAATCCTCTTGACGAGCTCTTTCAAGACTCGTAATTGATATCTTTGAGGAGGTGGATGTGCAAGAGCTGATTCATCGAATAATGAGGTGTACAAAGCTTCTTGGAAAGCAGCTTGACGGAGGAACTCTTCAGATGGGTAGTCTAGCTCTTGGTGAAGTTGCAGATATTGACGACAGAAGCGGTTGAGCTGCCTTCTACCTTCAGCTGATAATTCTTCCATTGCTGTGCAGCTTCATCGATAGCTCATAACTTTATGAGATGTGGTAGTGAAGCCTGAAAATCGTGAAGGCTTGTGACGTCGGCGGTGGATAAGCAGCTCTCTTTACAATTCTCTTCCAGTCTTATATGAACTTGACTGACGATTAGACCCAATCTTGAATATTTATCTCAAGATCGCAAAGGTCGTCAAAGATAAAGTTCAAAAACTTCAAGATTTAGATGCTCCTGGTGGACTCAGAAAGCGGCACTAATTCGGAATGTCCCAGGCCGAGTGGAACACTCAAACCCCGCAATATTCAGTGCCGCTTTTTGTCCATCGCGAGGAGTTCTCAAATAATTTTCTCGTCACGTGACAGAATGTCTAACCGCCTTTAGTCATCGCTAAAGATTTTAACCTCCCACACAGAATCGTCGACCTTCGCATTTTCTCGACGTCGCTTCTCGTCGTCTGTTTTCAACGCCAACATCGACATCAACGACATCGACAACCGCAAAGATGAGCGATCCCGTGACGCTTCGCACGCGTAAATTTATCCGCAACCCTCTTTTGGGCCGAAAGCAGATGGTTGTGTAGGTGCAGCCGGGTCAGCGAAGACGGAATCAAAATTGGCTAACAGGTCGCAGTGATATTCTGCACCCAAACCGCGCCAATATCTCCAAGGATGAACTCCGAGGCAAGCTCGCAGAGATGTACAAGGCTACAGCCGCCCAAGTGAACGTCTTCGGTCTCCAGACTCAATTCGGTGGTGGCAAGACAACTGGTTTCGCTCTCGTATACGACTCTCCCGACGCCCTCAAGAAGTTCGAGCCACACTACAGACTGGTCCGTATTGGATTGGCCAACAAGATCGAGAAGCCCAGCAGACAGCAACGTACGTCGGAAATATTCACATGGGATTGCGAATGGGATGCTAATTTGATGGATAGGCAAGCAACGCAAGAACAGACAGAAGACACTCCGGGGTACGGCGAAGGTCAAGGGTGCCAAGAAGAAGAAGGACTCGTAGACGCGACGTTCTCTGTATGTGGAAGATGGAGGCTTTTGGTGTTGCGGGAATGGGCATTGGCTTTGTATGCATCTGCACTGGCTTTCCATAGGTTTCCCGGGATGGACTTTACGCAAGATGGCATGAATCGATGGAACCGTTCGGCATACACACCAATAAAGGCGTTTGCTTTCTTCTGATTATGGGATGCGGATGTGAAAATGGACTTGATTAATTGTCATTTGGGTGCTTTTCAGATACTGCAGAGGTTCCAGACACAGCAAACTTGCCAGCGCAGGTCCGTGACGAATTGGAATGCCTTTCACGCATTTCCATTTCTTACTTTCATCTCCATGCTTCCATTTGCTCCAAAATTTCCCAACCATTTCTCTTTCTTCCTTTCCAGAGAACTCCAGCAGCACAAAGATAAGTAAACCAGCATTTCCCAAATATTCAAAAGAAACCCCTCACTCACAGCAGCCATCAACGCCACGAAATTTACATCACAACGCCAGAACGCATCTCTCCATCACCGCAACCTCAACCTCACATCAACAAAACACCCAACCAACACAACAACGGCAATGCACCACTACCACCCCCTCCAACACCCAAACCTCACCCACCTAAACCCACTACCTCCCCCTCATACTCTCTACCCGCGCCCTCGAATCACTCCCAAACACGAAATAGACAGGGGCCGTGAGCGGGTGTCTATGCTGGGTATGAGAAGAAGTTACATGGGTTGGAGAGGGGGTTGCAGGGGGGAGGGAGGGGAGGGAGAGGTTGGTTGATTGTGTGGATTGGGGGAGAAAAGGGAATGGGGGTGTGTGGGATGAGATTTGAGGGTGCTGAGGCTTGGGAGTAGGATTTGGAGGACATAATGTTTAGGTGTGGAATAAATATATGTCTAGGAATAGAGCATGGAAATAGCAGTCATCTTTGCTTTTTGTCATCGGCGCGAATTCGCTTTTATGTCCAAGCTGAGATTCAATTCTATCGATTCGTCTGTGAGAAGGCTTTTGCAAAATGGCCATCGGATACTGTGCTTTGGTGACATGTCTCCATTCTTCCAAATTCTTCGTCGCGCCTTCTCTGTGTACGAGGGTAGGGATCTAGTTCTTTCTTACATCAGCACCTCATGTCTTGTGTATTCTTCAAACCTCTCGCAAGTGCATTTCGCCTCTTGAGAAGATTCTTCAACTTTCATTAGTCTTATGCGATGGGTATAAAGCCATTGCCTTAATCGGCTCACCCAACTTACTTTCTACATCCGCAATCATGGCATCGACCGCCAATCCAGTTCCAGCGCCTACAGGCTTCTCTTCTGTGGAGGAAATCGAATCCTACTTCGACAAGCAAATATCTGACGCGGAATCGAAGATTACCGCTTATGATAATGGAGGCCTCGACTACCTAGTCAATACCGTGCCCACGCTCCCTTTCGGGGGGTCTCAATCTTGGGTTCCACGTATGGCTCGATCAATGCAGATTATCAGAAGATGGGAGACACATGGTTTCAAGCGCTGGCTACCTGACCAGCGCCTGGAAAGCGGAACATACGCATACCAACTACTCCCGAAGCTTGAAAGGCGAAATGAAGCGAGGCGTTCACTTCCTCTCAAAATCCAATACTTGAAAACTATGAGGTCTCGAGAACTCCAATTATTCAAAGCGGCGCAAGCTGGACAACCGATCAGGGCTGATTATAAGATCTTCGGCTCATACGAAAATATCAACCGTTACTTCAGTGCAAGGATTGAGAGTGTGGAGATTGAGAAAAAAGAAATCGAGAAAGTAATCGAGAAACGCTTCCGTGGTAAATGGGGACAGACTACAACAGCTCACTGGATACAGTTAATTTTGGACAAGAAGGATTTGAGCGATAGGATGGCGCTTGAGAAGCTTCTTGGGAAGGCGAAGGGATGGAAGTCTGAAAAAGGACTTTATTCCGCTCACGATCCACCGCAAAGTTTACAACCATCATTCCACTCAGCCGACATTCCAGCCGACGGATTCTCCTATGTTGAAGAAATCGAATTCTATTTCGACAGGCTAATTTTCGAGGCTAAACAAGAACTCGAGACGTACATTGCAGAAGTCCTTGCTTTTGGAGTGAGTTTCAACCCCTCGGGCGGCGACCGCCAGCAGCGAGTAGGATTGCTCCAGAGAGTAGAAAACGGATATTGCAAAAATGATCTTGGTGAAGCGGGAAAGGATCGTCTTGCCGTGGTCGAACAGCGGGATGAGCGAATGCGTGTTCTTGGCCTCAAAATATCCGATTTGACCAAGATGAAGGAGCGAGAGATTTACCGGTTCAATGTCGCGAAGGGGAAAGTCGATGGGAAGAGTTTCTATTCATATGAGGACATCAACGAGCATTACAATCCCAGACTCGACAAAATACGTAATGATATAGAGGTTGGCGAGCACTTAGGATGGGGAGTTGATGAAAAGGGACGAGACACACTTTCTGCGCTGATGTTGGAAGAGAAGGATCTGAAGGCCGAGATGGAGAGAGAAACAGCTCTTGGAAAGGCGAAAGGATGGGATTTGAAAGCTGAGAGGGAGAGGGAGAGGGAGAGGGAGAGGGAGAAAGCTTTTGGAGAGCACAAGGGATGGAGTTGTGGGAAAGACGATTACAATGTTGATGCTAATGATGATATTTTATACGGTTAAAAAATTGGGGGATATTGTCTCATTAGCGAATGCATATTATCAACTATCGGAAGTCAAGAAAAAGGTGGGTGTGAGTTCATTCAGTAACATTATTTCCTTCAAAAGTCCCAGATCACCACACATAATCACACGTTACTCCAAACTTAATCATTCCATCGTTCATCCCATATTCTCTTACAGTCTCAAGCGTTCATCGTCCTCATTCTCTTTTCCCCCAGCAAGTGCTCCTTTTTCGGCCGAGTCTTTGCCGCCAGAAATTTCGCGGATTTGCTACGACAGGTTTTTTCAACTCGAAGCCGTCTTGCTTGCCCACTCTTCCATTTCAGAGTTAATTCTCCTGAAATGAAGTTCGGTGAGAGATTATTGTGGAAACCTTCTTTCGCCTACAATTGCCTGCGCTGCCTCATCGCTGTTTTCCTACCACTAGGGTTCCTTCGCGCATTCTTTATCCCCTCACCGTCTATTCATCACTAGAATCGACCACGAAAACTGGTATCTACGACATACGATCCACCTTCTCCCAGCAAGCCCTCTTATTCTGAAACATTCCATACACAGCGCCGGGAGAAAGGATCAGGCAGTGCTCCCCGCTCCATGGGACCCCGAATATCTTGCACGCTCTAGAATTCCTCTCCTAGGTGCTACAAGCTTCCATGCTCATGAGTCTTCTCTTGACGAATGTATAATAAAGGAACATCCCCTACTGCTCCCTCTTCTTCACACCTCAACTGTCTACAAACTCATCATCTTCGAACCCCCTTGGAATCTCTCACGATGTCGACCACCATGTCGGCCGTACCAAGATCTGCGCAACTCCAAAAACTCAATCAATACTTCGACGAGAAAATGCTTCCTGCAGAAGTAGAGCTCAGAGGTCACATCACCAAATTTCTACCCTCGGTGAAAATCCGCGACCTAGAAGCCGCGATGGATGATCTTTTGCCGGCACTTAAGTCCATGCAACTTCAGGAGGCGGAGGGAAGCAAGGGCTCCATGATATCCGACTTGTTCGAAATTGACCAGCGTATGGAGCGCGTGCGTATTCTCTCGCTGGCCATTAAGGACCTGGTTGCCATGAAAGAAACGGAAATACAAGTAATAGATGGAAAGAACCCATGGGTTCAGATGCCTAGAAGCACTTTCAGGTCGCATGCTGATGTCAGAAAACATTATCAAGGAGGGATCAAGAAATTGAAAGATGAACTGGGAGAATTTAGACGCTACGATACCCGTGATTGGGGAATGGCACTTTGGGAAAAGTGGCTTGCTACTAACCGTAAACTCAAGAATTTGGAAGCAGAGAGGGAGAGGGAGAGAGCTCTTGGACATCGGAAGGGATGGGGTTCCGGGAAGCACGAGTACAACGACGATGCTGATGATGATACTTTATACGATTAAGAAACTGGGGGAAGTTGTACCACCAACGGATGCCTGTCGTTAATCTTTGATGGGTTAGGGACCCCGCCAAGCCTTAGAGTTGATAATATCTAAAGCCAGACTTTCCCTATACGCTATTCGAGTGCCTGATTTCTTTGCATTTTCTGATCCGCAAGTAAAGCCCTTCGACGCCGACTCAAGATGAGGCAAGGCTTCGTGGTGATCCAAACCGAGTCAGCCAGTCAAACACTTCAATAGCAAACCGCGCAGGCTGATCCAACATCACTAAATGGCCTGCTTCAGGAATGAAAGCCAAATCCTTCACCCTTTCGCCCAATCTCTTCATCAAATCTTCCACCTTTTCTCTCGGAATCCACTGATCTTCCTCTCCCCACACAATCTTCACGTCACATCGTACACGCTCATACATATTCCCATCCAGCATCTCCGCCACATCTCCATCATTCGCCTGTGCAATCTGACGGATAAAGCTTCTCTGTCGAGCTTCTGTTCCGATCCAAGGTTCAGCGATGATATCTCCCCAACTAGATTTCAAGACATTCGGATTGTGACATGCACTCTCAGTCACAGCCCGAACCACAGCTTCGTGAATATTTAGTGGAAGTTTCAGAAATGTGCTTGCTTCCGTGCGTGCGAGCTTGTAGAAGCCGTCTCCCCATGGTAACACGGCGTTTGCATCGACAAGCATCATGGTATCGAATTCGCACTTGTGTAGGAGATGAGCTCGCAGCACGATGGTTCCCGCAATGTCGTGAGCTATGACTGCCGGGTCCGGATGGCCATCTTTACCGTCCAATTCCTCATGCTTTAATAACCCGCTCAAAGCCTCCGCCTGGAATTTCACAGATGTATCTCCTTGAAAACCTTTATCGGAAGTAGCTGATCCTTTGCTTTCATTGTATTCTTGGGATTTTCCATAACCTGGCAAGTCATACACTAGGATTTTATAAGGCCCCTTCGTAAGTAATGCATCCACGATGGGACGAAAGACAGCGGATGACCATGGCATACCGTGGACAAAGACGACGCATTTTTCTTTTGATTCCGTTGATGCCGTGCTGATTTCAGACTTCGTAACTTTGTATCGGATGTCCCAGCCTTTGAAACGGTATATTGAGGGTAAATCCATTTTGTAAGTGTCTAATTCCTTCCAGAATTGTGAGACTTATACAAAGTATATAATGTTTGGCCCAATTCGCCATTACGTCAGTCTTCCCAGTCGTTTCTGGGCACGCCCTTCAGTGGACCAAGATTGACGTAAAAGTTAACGCGCAAATGCACCGAAAATCCTGGAAGAGTTGTGAATGACAGAGGGAGTAGATAGGCGCCTAGGTTCCAGGAAATTTGTCGTTCTGATGTTTCGAGGAAATTCAGATATCGTAGATTTATTCAGTCGACGGTACCGGCCCAACGCTTTCCGGAATTCAGGGCAGGCTGACCGCTAAAGCCCCTGATTTTTTAGGGAACTATTCGCTAAAGTCGCTCAATTTTCAGGGGTGACCCCGCACCTTGCATTCTCGCAGTTATCAAGACATGTCATAAATAATCAAACATTGCTAGCAGATACTTCTCTTGGTAAGATTTAAAGATAGATACGATGATAGCGGATACAATTCAAGAAGAAATATAGAAAGCAAAAAATCAAATGGAAATATTAGATGCTCGAAAATGAAAAGCGGGGTAAAACAGAACTGGTTGTGCTATATGCTTATTCCGCATCACACCAAGCCTTATCCTCAACAATGAAGGTGAAATGACCAGTGCACCAAAATGAATACAGTTCCGTCCCACACATGGTTCCTCTTCGTATCATATTTTTAAAAGTTTGACTACTGTGGAATAATGTTCGAGTGCGTCTCTAATTCATGATGGCCCGCGAAGGTTACACGGGAAGAATTCCTTAATATATCCCTTCAACGAATCCAGCAGAGTCAATACCAAGTCGAGTCCACCCGGCTAGGCGCTTAAGTTTGTTCTCGATCTCGAGGTTAGCGCAGGCAGCATTCCATTTCCAAGCTAGCTTTTGTCCATCTTTAGCCTCCCATGTCGTGGTCCAAGTCTGACCATAATATAGAAGCTGGCCACGCCGTTTGATAGTTGTCCGAGCCTTCTTTCCAAGTGTGCTCTCGACCTCTAGCACAGCGTCCATTTTCTCCATTGCGTACTTGAATCCGGGCACCGCCAATCTCTCGCCCAATTCTAAAAAAGACGTCGCATCGAAATCAGGACCGCTGTCTAAAATTCTGGTACCCGGGACTCGAGTCTCTTCGGTACGCCCGATGGCCAGCTTTTACACATTACGAAGATGTTGCAGACATGTACTGACCACCTTAAACGCAAAATGGATGGCCCTTCTGGGACTAACAGTGTCCCATTCTCTCGAAGACATATCGATACAGATCTCTTGCACATTCTGCAAGTCTTGTAACTTTTCTTGCAATCGTGTTCTATTCTGCCCGGACACAGATCTTCGCCAAGTGCCACTACATTGGAAAATTAGTAATTGCATAGCTCAATCCATCGATAGAATCAATTTACTCGAGCGACAGTTTCCTAATATTATTCATAGCCATGCTTGATATCTCCATAGGGCGACCAGAAGACTGCCGCTGATCGCTTCGGTCCCAAAGTGGAATGATTGCCTTCTTATACACGACTTCAAGAACCTCATTGTAGAGCTTCTGATCCCCTCGAAGAGCTACAATCAGAGGTGGTACAGTTTGAAGGCTGCCAAAGGCTTCTTCGCCACGATTCTGAGGATGCTCTTTGACGTGCAAAAGATGCAGCTCAATCCAGTACAAAAAGATTAAACCCCTGATCTCGGTGGGGAAGTTTCGGAGTGCTAAAGGCGTGTTCACAATTTTGCAGTCGTTCGAGTCAGATATTTTGTTATTTTCGTGAGCTGTGATATTGTTGAAAAGCGACGATTGAACCTCGCAGTCGAATAGATGTATCAACCAGTCTTTATTTCTGTTATTGCCACTGAAACTTTGGGACTCGGGTGAATAGAGATGACTGTCGATAATTTGGCTGTCAAGAACGTTTGGGCCACTCGGTATTAGGCAAGACTCTAGCCGGCAACGGCGAAGGACCGAATCTGTAATGGTACTTCCTTTGACAATGCAGATATCTGCCCTAGTCAATTTCATAAATTCACAGTTCACCGCTAGTGATCTGATCATTGAAGAATCCTCAAGCACGCAGTTCACGAGCTTGCAATTTTTGATGGTGCATCTAGAGAAAGAGAACCCTTGTAGAAGAGAATCCTCAAAGGCGCAATTGGTGAAACTGAGATGAAGGGAACTGAGATCAAGGGGCAGGTCGAAAGGTTTGTCAGGGTCCCCGAATTCGGCCAACGGTGCACAATTGTCTGTAGACAGCGGTTGAAGAGTACCTAGGGAAGTCTCGAGGGAGGAGACCAGAGAGTCTAAGTAATGAGGCGCCATGCTAGGCAAAGCTTGATCGCTGTTGTCTAACTGCGGCAGGCAGATGCTGAAGTTCGGAAAAGTGTGGATCGTATAAATATAAATGAGGACACCGAGAGGATTTCTCTAATAGAGGGATCGGCTGCCAACAATTCGGTTCTGTAGCTGTGTTCCTCAATATCGGTGTTGCCTAGAATGTTTGACGCTGCACAAGTGGTATGTATGTGCACGGACCACCCCAAATCTATTAAAAGCCGGTAGCTATGACAGATCCATGTTGCTCAGACCAGTATAAGAATCGAATATTTACTTACGAACATGAAGAAAAGGGCAAGTCTACAAAGAAGTATTTGTTGGTAAATGTAATAGAGCCTATATATCTTACTATCTTGAGCAGATATCTTCCCATTGCAACATATCCACAATATGACGAACACGAGAGCTGGCTATAAACTTATATTTGTTAGGTATTCGTTTCTACGACTGTATCGGAATCGCAAGTCGGCGGCAGGAACCAACGAGGATAAGCCATTTTAGTTCGCTCTTTCTTTCAGGAAGCTCGCCGCGATAACTCATGGCCCCAATCGCCACTTTGTCCAAATGGCCAACACTTTCTGGTGGGAAAAAACTAAAAGTACGGGAAGAATTTTATGGATTAATTATTCGTTATGTAAATTACGTTCAAATACGAAATCAAACGGTCTCCTTCAAACAACCTCCGTTTAATTTGGAGAGGTTCAGGAAACTCCTCGCATTTACTACCGCCGGTCGTTCCTTCCCTTGACCAACACCTTGTTCAAAAATCTTCACAGCCTCCAGCTTCCATCACGGCAAATCCCGGATTTTGTTGAGGCTCGTCGTGAAGCATCAAGTCAGTGACGAACTGACACGAACTGACTTGGTGCTTCACTTTGACTTCACGGCCTACTCCCTGCTCTCTTCATGTTGGATAAGTAGAACATAACTCATGTCTGATTCCATCTCCATCTATACTCCTAATTTTCGTCTCACGTCGTATTTCCTGATGCACCTCGCATTGCTCGAAAATTTCTCGCCAACTTCGACAGACCAAAATTAAGCGAGCTCCTTTTAACCCTCCTCAGGAGCCCCCCAAAACGCCCCCAAAAGTAGCAAAATTTTTTTTGCAAAAGAATATGAAGAAAGTGCCAGATCAAACAAATTGCGGCAGAAGTTGTACGTCAAAGATCATTATCAGAAGAAGGCGCCATGTAAACGAGTTTGGCAGAAAGTTAGAAGATAGGTGGCTAAGGATACCGAAGAGCAAGCTCGACGATGAATTCTTTCAGAAACCTTTGACCGGTACACCATTACACTTGGATGTGTTTGTAGATGTTTCTATATAATTTTATATACCACGGTATGATGGGACGGTGGCTCGCGTAGAGGGGAAGAGGGTGAATTGGAATGGAGCGATCGTAAGCGGGGACGCGTCGGGCGGTCAACAAATGCGATGTGCAACAAAAGTTTGGAAGCGATTTTGGGTGAATCGGAGCTCGAAGTTGAGAAATTTTTTGAGAAAGAGCTTTCGTCGTATCTTCTGCTCCTAACGGCTAATGGGAATGCGAAAGTCAATCACCTGATGGCGTCTTCCTCATCGCCCTTCCTACGCGACTGAAGAACGCATGATCACGGCAACTTGAAAAAAGCCACGAATGAAAGAAATTCAATTGCTTCTGAACTATGCGAGGATATCTTCAGCAGGACTAAAATTTGAGTTGAAAAGACAGTACGTGGGACCAAATGTGGTCCAAGCATGCCATGCCACCGGGAGATCAAGATACAACAGAGAAAACTTCACATTAAAGCATCTCTCCAACTAAAGCAAACATATTCAACCCACCGTCCCCTAGGCCCTAGCCCGAATCCCAACACCCCCATCCACCAAACACCACCCACACGACTATTATTCTCTTCCCTAAATAGAAGACCCAAGCCAAAGAAACAACACACATCATAGACACATCACGGCCTCGCATAATTGTACACCATACACCTTAATGAAAACGCCGTTGCCAGCTCTCCACCTCTTCTTTTTATTTTATTTTTCCTTTTCCCCTTTCGCCTGAGAATAGAATCGAACCAAAGTAAACACCATGCCGTCCGCGGACCGAGAATCCCTTGTAAAGAAAAAATGCCGAAAGGAACAATGTGAAACGCTAAGAGGCCGAAATGCTGGTTGAGACGCGACGAGATTGCGATGTAGCGTGAGAGTGCAGGTCCATCGGTGGTGCGGGATAGCTTGCGGGGCTGATGTAGGGAGTATATGCGTGGCCGTTCGCCAGGTTGCTGGTTGAGAGCGATGCCATTGTGCCCTGTCCTTCTTGGCTGCTCTGCGAGCCGCGCTTCGCTGTGCTGCTTGGACCGTAGGATGAATCCGCCGACTCGTTCGGGTGGAACAAGCTCTCGTTACTGGCAGAGTAGGGATCGGACGACTGTTGAGCCTGCGAACTGTATGCCGTGTTGGCAGATGCGAGCGATTCGGGGCTGCTGCTTGAGTAGGAGATGTAAGATGCTGAGAGTGAGCTGTTGTCGGATACGGCGTTGCTGTTGATATTTTTGGCCAGGACGCTAGCACTGCTCATAAGTCCGTCGTAGGAGTTGTAGTCCTCGGTATTCGGCATTCCATTGGCATTTGTACGGAGATACGATCCCGCCTGCTGTCGGTTGGCAGCCGGGAATGGAAGGACACGATCGTTTCCGCTCAGAGGTAAGATCGAGCTGCTAACAGGCTTACAATCTGCGGCGAGAATGGGTCGAATCGGATACGAGTGGTAAGGAAGTTGTCCATGATTGTAAGTTGAAACCTGCTCAAGATACATCGGAGCGGTGGCATTCTTTGAGAGCTGTGCAGAATTTGGAGTCCACGATCGGTTTCCGCCCGAGACAGCAAAATTTGAAAGAAGCTGCTCGGAGCCCAGAGATCTCTGGAATTCATATTCGACATTTTCGTCCGCATACTGGTAAGATGGCATGGAGTAGTATTTAGCGGGAGGGTACTGATACCCTGACAATGAGCCGTTTCGCTGATAATATCCTTCTAAGACAGGAGATGTCTGCTGGACATACGCATGATGACCGTATGGAACCATGCGACACTGAAGCCGGGCGGCCGCAGGCGGTAGAGGAGGAGCTTCGAAGTTGAAGTCTGTCGGCTCATTCTTCAGTGATGCCTCGTGAGATGAGACCTACAGAAGTAAGTAAAAGTATAGCGGTTGCGCGCAGACTTCAACTTACCCTTAAGAATTGACAATTGTCATTGCCAGCACTCTTGCAATTGGTACATGGAAGACCAGTTCCTAGATCACCACTGCAACGGATCTTGCGCTTTCGGCATCGACCGCACTACATGCGTCAGCTTTGAGATCTCAAAGGAAAGAAATGACTTACAGCGACTGGAATCCTGCTCCTCGGTCGGGAATTGTTATCATCTTGAGCGTTATTACCGCCCCGAGTCTCATGGTGTGAAAGCTGATGCTCTCTGTTGTATGGGCTGGGAGCTGGTGGTAATTCTCGATCGTAGCTTAGAGGGTAACCATGTCCACGGCTGCTAAATCGGTGGAAGGTTGGCTCGTCCTGCTCATCATAATGCGCTCGGGTGACCATCTGGATCAATGCCGGTCAGAGTGATTCCTTGTGTAGAGTGTATATCCTTACTTTCAAAATCTGCTGTAGTGATGAAGAACGATAAATTAGATGGAATGGTATTAGGAACAGATATTAGTTGATTATGTCAAACGAATGTCTTGGGGAGAGTTTCGGCAATGGAGGAAGTCCGAAGCTTTAGAAAGCATAGACAGTGGTCAGGCGAGGGCAAGCACTGTTATATCGCGTGTGACGGATTCATGATGTTTGCCAAGTTGAAACCAGGTTTCCTTGCGTACGAGGCCGCAGCTCCTTAAATTTTTTTACGACAAGTCAACAGAATAACCACAGAGATATGCCTCAGTACTCTCTAAAGTGGAGGGAGTTGATGGTGAAGCCTTAACCACATCTGCAAGTCGGATGGCTGCAGATGGCACCTACCCACTCGCATGGATTGTACGTATCAGGCCATCCATCTACGCCGCCTCCGGTAGATCTCGACAAACAGAGCGAGTGTCTTCAAGTTGAAGAGTCTGGACTTGATTTTCAAGTATTTCAATTGCTTGAGTCTTCTGAGACTGACTGAGAACTTTCCCTGCCTATGGGTTTCCGAGTTTTGGTTCTCATGAGACTGTCTTGATCCATGAAACACATGCGCAGCAGACAAAGAGCTTTGAGTTTGAGCAGGCAATGGCCTGCAAAATGGGGCAGACTGCGATTTCGACGACTAGGTCCAGAAGCCGTTTTGGAACAGGAGTCAGCTGCCAGCAACCGCACTTCTCGCCCCTACTGCAGCCTCCTCTTCAACACCGGAGAATACACACGGGCGGCCATACTGCTTCCAGTACTCCATACAGATATGACGAGTGACAGGCGCCGCTAGTAAGTAGAGCACAGCAAACAACTTGGAGAGGCTCTGCCTAATTCAACGGCCGTACTACAGACCAACACAAACGTATGCCTGTATTACTTGCAACCGTAATGTGAAGAGGAATTGCGGCCTGTTCCATAGGACAAAACAGGGCTCCTCGAATGTGCCTCGTCATCGATGCAACGACTTCTCGTCATGCAGTACAGCGCACCAGACGCAAGCCAGCCATGCCAACAGTGCCATATCCTTGGCCAAGCTTGGTATTTCTATTTAAACTAAACGCTTTCTCACCTCAATACTGCAAGTCCTGGGTCTGAATCTTTGACCGCTTCATGGAACATGTCACAGGACTGCAGAGCTCACTCACCCGATGCGATGAATCGATCCAGTGGGGCAATCGGCATCAAGCAAACTTGCCCTATCGCTTCAAATTCCGACCAATCTACCACTTTCGGGAATGTTTGCTACAGTGACTGGCGACGGCCGTTGATGGAACTAAACCCAGCCACTATGCAGAACAAAATTGTTCGATTCGAAAATTTACCGTACGCGAAATGCTGTAGAACGACTCCCGCAGCGTGGCTCGTCAGCTGCACGAAGTACGAGAGAATTCCTTGGACGAGGACATGATGATAAGCGGAGCCAATCAAGATGGCAAGGCTTCTAGGAAAATGGATGCGTTTGACGTTGTAAGATTTCGACAGTGACAACCCTGAGTGCCACCAGAATGGGTTGCAACTGAGTGCTGTTTGCGGGGAACCGACGACGGCGAGGCAAAATTCAGCGGAGATTCTGCAGTTTTCCAGAATCTCTCGCATGTAATCATTATGAGCGGGTACAAATGTGAGTAAATTTAAACCTGGTTCTTAGCCAAGGAAGCGCAAATCTCGCGCTAGCACTGGCATCTCGTAGCACAACTGACTGCTGTGAAGTGCCACTGCATTTGCGTACCTTTGGAGGCATAAAATCCTGTGGGGTTCAAAGTAGCTTTTCGTCGGCATGCCGAAAGACAGGCTTTCGGGATCTCGAAAATGGGACGAAAAGAGGTGGCAATTCGGGTTAACCCTCTCCAATGAGGCAGAAAGCCTCAACGCTGGGTGGACAAGAACATTCAAGTCAGGGGCCAGTGAATTAGACGTGACCTTGGAATACTGACGCCCCGAAGAGGCTGCCGCTGTCATGTGTGCAACACTTCCAAGATGAGGGGGGTTCATCCTGGGGAATACACAATCACGGACACTTCTCGGTCAGACCCGGGGGTCTCGTACTCCCTTGTATGATCCTGATTGATGAATGCATCGAAGGTGCTCCGCAGATCAAGCATATGCACATTATGCACCCAGCATGACCGGATCTTCCCCGGCTCTCGAGATGCTAACCTTATAAAATTAACCCCCGAATCATCTTCTGGTATCCTGACGATTTTATCCCGTGCACGTGGAGATAGCATGCACTTCGGGCTGGAGAGGCAGAAGATTTGAAGGATGATTTTGCGGATAGCCGCATCGATGACAAGGAAAGGCTCCTTGTTCCGCCCTGAAGATATGCAGGTAGCCGCAAAAAAGGGTCATCCAGCGAATCTGATCCAATGATTCGTGCCCCCCTCCCACAAGCCCGGTACTCGTTCAAGTGTGGGATGAAATGAATGCAGTGCGCAGGAGTGATGCGGAAGCCATAGAAGGTCTTTCTCAATGCAACCGAGAGGCGAGCAACTAGTACGTCGAATCTTCTCTGCGACTGGCCTAGACACCGCAACGCTGCAAGCTAGGTCGGACAATCGATGCAGAAGATCGAGGCAGAGCGCGAGAAATAGCATGCGGGGCGGAAACGAAGATGCCCTCCAGACATTCAAGAACCCGGGGAGGGGATCCGGAACACGCCAAGGTCCCCCGTATCGAGATGTCGTCCATTCTTCCAATGGCATCGGTGATCCAGCCAAGATGATACACAGCAGGTGGTAAGATCACTACGATCTCGGGAGATCTCCTCAAGGATAGAGATCGTTGGGAGTGGAATTGCCCCTGACACGTGATGTAGAATTGGGGGGTGGCTGAAGAGAGGTCTCGTCTGATCCCTCATTGACCGAGTTTGAGCCATTGTGGTAAGAATGAAGGAAAGAGTGAAGAAAAGAATGAAGATATATAATATGAGCTGTAGTCTTCGGTAGCGAAATGGTATGTGGTGACAGGTTTGAGGCAGCAAATGTTTGGACAAGAAGGAGGGAAGGAAACATCGGGGAGTAGCGCCATTTCTAAGCGCGCCAGACGCGAAAGCTACAAAATTCCAACGGAGATCTTCAACGAGAAGGAGCTATCAATAAGCGCACGACATCTTAATATAATTCACAAATACTGATCGATCTAATTTTGGCCCGGTGTTTTCCGCGCATCGAAACGATGAGTGTCCTCCTCGAAACCTCCGCCGGCGACATAGTCATCGACCTCTTGGTCGACTACTCGCCCAAACTCTGCGAGAAGTAAGTGCCCCTCCAAGCCCCTCTGCCCGTTAAATAACTGAACACATAGATACTAAGACTCGCGATCTAGCTTCCTTAAGCTCTGCAAAATCAAATACTACAACTTCTCGCCAGTCTACAACGTCCAGAAAAACTTCTCCTTCCAAACCGGCGACCCGATCGGCCCAGACTCGAAAGAAAGCGATGGAGGAAGCTCGATATGGGGTGTGCTCGACGGACCTGCGAAGAGGACGTTCACGGCGGATCTGCACCCGAAATTGAAGCATGTGGAGAGGGGCACAGTCAGTATGGCGACAGTTCCGTTGACAAGGGATCCAGATGAGCGCCTTGCGGGCAGTCAGTTTATAATCACACTGGGCGACAACCTGGATTACCTAGATGGCAAGGCGGCTATATTTGGCAAAGTTGTGGAAGGCTTTGATGCGCTCGAGAAAATCAACGATGCTTTCTGCGACGATAAAGGCCGACCTATGGTGGACATTCGAATCAAACATACGGTTATCCTGGATGACCCGTATGATGACCCCCCTAGTCTTCAGGAGCCACCGGAGAGCCCTCTCCCGAGCAAAGCGCAACTTGCTACTGTACGCATCTCGGAAGATGAAGATCTAACGGAAGTAACGGATGTAGAAGCCGCCGAGAAGCAGCGCCGGGAGAGGGAAGCTAGAGCGCAAGCCTTGACTTTGGAAATGGTCGGAGATTTGCCATTCGCGGAAGTCAAACCCCCAGAGAATGTTCTCTTCGTTTGCAAGCTCAACCCTGTCACAACGGATGAGGATCTCGAGTTGATCTTCAGTCGCTTTGGCAAGATTCTCTCCTGCGAAGTTATTCGAGACAAGCGAACGGGCGACAGTTTACAGTACTCCTTCATTGAGTATGAAGACCAAGCTTCATGCGAACAAGCGTATTTCAAGATGCAAGGTGTTTTGATCGACGATCATAGGATTCACGTGGATTTCTCCCAATCCGTGTCCAAATTGTCGGATACTTGGCGTACGGCGACCAATTCCAAGCGGAGACATGGTGGGGGTGGATTTGGTGGTGTCAGTGGACTTGAAAAGAAGAGACAGTACAAGAATGCAGACTATGGTGGTGGAAGCAGGAGGGACAGGTATGGGATGGTGTATGATGAAGATGAGCTACGCAGGCGACATGAGAAAGAAGGAAAGTACGACTCATCCAAGAGAGAGCGGAGCAGGAGTCGCAGTCCGCAAAGGGAGAGACGAGGCGATTATGATGACAGAGATGATCGCAGGGACAGAGGTGGTGGAAGAGATAGAGGACGAGGAGACAGAGGGAGGGGGGACAGAGATCGATATGATGATCGAGATCGTGATCGAAGACGCAGATAGTTTAATCACACCCTTTTATAATTCATCAACAAGACCCTGACGGATCATTAGCTTGGTCAAGCCTGTACCGACGCCCCTTGGTGACCCCAGCCCAATTTAACGCCACTTAATAACCCATAATGGCCCATTTCCATTTAACTTTGGCCTAGCCAGTATCAAACGCGCCACCCAAGACCTCTCCAAGCTGTACAATAGTCCTCTCATAAACCCTCGCAACATCCATATCATGCTCATCCTCCTCAATACCATAAGCACTCTCATCCACACTCATAGCATCAGTCTCCGCACCACTCTCATCCGGATCACCTTTCTCAACTTCCGGATCTTGATTCATAACATCCACAATCATGACCCTCGTCGACTCGACCAGACTTTTACACCTAACCATATCAGTCCCACTCATGCCCGCTCTCTTTCCCGCCTCAAAGCCCGGCAAAGACTCGCCAGTCTCGCTGTCTTCTCCTTTCAGCAGACTTGCAAAAGCGTGATCTAGCTTCCGCAGTAACTTGAAAGTAGCTACTGGTGAGGGAGGGAATGCTGGGAGATATGTCGTCACTGCTAATGCCACGTTCAGAAGATATGGAATTTGTAAACTTGCTGAAACGCTATTAGCTAATGTACTTAATAAGAATACAAAATACATACGAGTCCCAGACAGCCATAGCACGTCCACCACCTCTCCTAGATCCTTAGATACCTCACTCATACTCTCATATCCATGAACGTCCTCTAACTCATCTGGCGGCTGGAATTTCTTCGTATATCTTCTTGAAATGTGTAGTAGTCTGCTTTCCACATAGCGTCTTGCTGCATCTTCTTTTGCCGAACCCGCTCGGAGGGGATGAGCGCGGGGGTGAGGCAGGTTGGAGGCCGTGGAGCTGGCGGAGAAGTTGCTGGGTGCTGGAGACGGGAGAGACTGCGGGAGGAATCCTCCCGACCCATCGGTGTCATTATCCATCGAAAGGTGAAGTTTTGCCTAAGGATTTCTTTTTTAATTAACTTATAAGAAAAGAAGAAAGCAGATGAGCTGATCGAAGTCGAGTATGAGGCCAATCACGTGCGGCGATAAACAATCAGCTCCACCAAAAAGTTTCGAGCTTCAAGAGCAACGTTTCTTGCCAAACCAATTCGACCAAAACACAAAAGCTTCGTGTCAGCCAATTTTGCAAAGCTCCTTCTTGTATCATATATTCTTTTGAAACAGACGAAAGATCCATGAACGCGTAGCCTGATCATTAGGCAGCTCAATCATGTCTAGCATCGACGACCTCTTCAAGGTAGCCCCAGCTTTCCCCATTACACTCCCCAAGCTCTAACAGCAATGCCAGAAACCCGCGATACCCAACAACAAGCGCAAACTCGAGCCCACCCGAGACCCAAGTCAGTCCCCCAATCCCCTTCTCAATCTCACTCCTAACACAAGCCAGATGAAATCTACAAATCCGCCAAACTCTCCTCAAACGGGCACGCGAAATCCAACGGCCACCCCGCACACCTCTCAGAAGAAGACGAAGACCTAGAAGCCGGCCCCGCGCCCCCAGAAGACGAAGACTACGGTCCCGACATCCCAGACGATGAAGAAGGGCGCTTTTTCGGTGGAGGTGTAACAGCCGAAGAAAACAACATACTAGATTACATGGAAGATCAAGAATCCGCCGATGTAGCGCCTGAGAAGATCGATTCCGCGTGGCTGCGCAAACTGGCGCTGAATTTCGAGAAGAAGATCACGAAGAATGCGGAGTTGCGCGCGAAGTTTGAGGCGGAGCCGCAGAAGTTTATGGGGAGTGAGGCGGATTTGGATGCGGATATTAAGGCGCTGAGTATATTGAGCGAACACCCGGAGTTATATGGGGAGTTTGCGAAGCTGGGGTGTGTGGGGAGTTTGGTGGGGTTGTTGGCGCATGAGAATACGGATATTGCGATTGATGCGGTGGAAATCATAAGTGAGCTTACAGATGAAGATGTGGAGGCTGAGACGGAACAGTGGAATGCGATTGTGGACGCTATGGTTGATTCTGATTTACTGGATCTGCTGGTCTCGAATTTTGGGAGATTTAATGAGGGGAATGAGTCGGATCGGAGTGGAGTTTACCATGCGTTGAGCGTGCTGGAGAATTTGGCTTCTAAAACGGAATTGGCGGAGAAGATTGGGCAGGATACGAAGGTGTTAGATTGGCTGTTGAGGAGGATACAAAAGAAGGAGTCGCCGGTTACGCAGAATAAGCAGTATGCTGCGGAGGTGCTGGCAATTCTGTTACAATCCTCCCCCATCAACCGACGGAAACTCTGCGAGTTGGACGGAGTAGATCTCCTTTTACAGCTATTGGCAGCGTACCGGAAACGAGATCCAGTCAAAGGTACGGAGGAAGAAGAATTCGTCGAGAACGTCTTCGACTCCTTAACCTGCGTGGTTGACGAACCAGAAGGAAAGTCGAAATTTGTGGAAGCCGAAGGAGTGGAACTATGTCTCATCATGATCAAAGAGGGCAAGATGAGTAAATCCAGAGCATTACGACTAGTGGATCACGCACTAGGAGGACAAAGTGGGACCGAAGTATGTGAGAAGCTGGTTGAAGCCGCGGGATTGAAAGTCGTATTTGGGATGTTTATGAAGAAGCAAGATGGGCAAACCACCGAACATCTACTTGGAATTTTCTCCTCGTTACTACGGCTCTTACCTGCCAATTCAGCAGGTAGGATACGAACGCTTGCGAAGTTCGTGGAGAAAGACTATGAGAAGTTAGGCAAGCTAGTTAAGCTAAGGAGAGATTACGCCGCCAGAGTAGCAGTCGTAGATGACCAAATCAGAAACGAACAATCGAAGCTGGACGCCGAGGAGAGAGAAGAAATGGCTGATGAGTGGCTATCGAGACGACTCGACGCAGGATTATTCTGTTTACAAACTATAGATGTTATTCTGGCATGGTTGGTAGCTGAGGACGGCGGGGCACAGAAGAAGATACAAGCCTTGCTTGCGGATAGGGATGAGACGTTGGCGGTGGTGAAGGCTACTATTCAAGGTATGTTTGCGTGTGTTTTGTTTGAGTGGAAAGGGGACTGGGCTAATTTGTTTTATAGAGCAGCTGGATACCATGCAAGGAGATTCGGAGGAAGAGGTTATGATGAAGGATATGCTGAGCACGTTGGCGCAGTTTTTGACATAGTCAATGAAAATGAAAATGACATTGTCAATCCAAGACCCATTGTCTTCACATCATTGATTTTCCTGGTCCCTAATGCTCCTTCCATCTTATCTCATTATCTATGGAATCATATATCTCACAGTCACGCCTAGATCCCTACTCAGTCTCCGGAGACCAACGCGGCATGATGGACGTGATTGGTATTTGTGACCAATTTATGACCATGTGGCGCCCAAGAGTCCTACCTTCTGCTAAAGAAAGGGCATCCATCTCTGTTGCGATCAGAGCGGTGGGTGGGTCCCAATTCAAGATCTCAGTAATACTACTCGCTAGATCGCCGCAGATAATGGACAGCTCGAGGTACCTTGCACCCGCCTCCACTTGGCGGCGGTCTCTTCAAGGGTGAAATGACAAGCAGCAGACTTGAATGAGAGCTTGCTTCAATGAGTCTATATACAATTCATTTCTTCTTTACATTATATTTATACATTATCGCTTGCCTCCTGACTTTGAGTTGCAAGCGCGGATTTTCCAACTGCCCTCTCTTCCCCACTCTTAGCATTCCTGTCTTTTATATAACCGCCCGTAAATATTAAACATGGAACAGCACCAGCGAAACTCAATAAGCCTAACGACCATGCCATGGTCCCCCATCCCGCAGTGGTTTCAACGTAGCCCGACCAAAGTGGCCCAATCAGAGTGCCTGCAGCAAAAGCTGCAATGAACAATCCGTAGGCTTGAGCATACGCTCCAGTCTTGCCATAACGGCCAGGGCGTTCCCTCTCTTTAGCTTCAACGACATAAGTCATCTCTGCCATGAGAGGAGGCATGACCAGTGTCAAGGAAACGCCAATCAAGGCCAACAAGGCACAGAACAGAACTTTTTGTCTGATATTGTCATGATCAACGAGTCTGAGGAGCACCCAGAAAGGAATAGCGAAAATGAAACCGCCGACGCAGAGCCAACGCGGGCCATATTTGTCTGATGCCCAACCGACGGCGGGAGCGACGAAACCTGGGACCATGACGGCTAGGAAAACAAGACCAGCACCTGTTGAGTCCCAGTGAAATGTCCGCTGAACGAAGAGTGGAACGACACTGTCAAAGGCAGTCATGAGTGAACCTTGCACAATACACCCCCATAATGCTGTCAAGAGTCTGCGAGAGGCCAGAAGAGTGAAGACTGGTGGTATCCTTGGATTGATCTCAGGACTTTCGGTTGGTGGCTGGGGATGAACTGGCTCAGAATTGCTTGCATCCGGCCTTTTCTCCACCTCCTTTTCTTTTTCGGCTTTGGCGGCCGAAATGTCTTCCGAATCGGTGGCTTCATCCACATTCCACTGATTCGCAATCTTCTTCTCTATGAGGAGTAGCCGGAGGATGATGTCTAGAACAATCAAGCCAAACGCCATGTAGTACACGGCGTAGTACCCCGCCTTGCTGTACACCACTCCACCAAGCAAAGGAGCGACCAAGACGCCCAGACTCATGCTCAGACTCACGTAGCCCAGTGTTTGGCCAATCTCCTTCTGTCCCACAGTATCCACAAGTAAAGCCGTGCCCACCGTCCATACAATGGCAGCAGCTAGTCCCTGTAGCAGTCGCCCTACAACAAGCAGTGCAACTGTTCTTGCGAGACACAACATGACAGTTGAGCCAGCCAAAGCCAACAGCCCGAATAGCAGCGGCAATCTCCTACTCGACGATCGATCCGCATACCAGCCTGCTAATGGACTCCCTACGAGCAGAGACGCCCCGTACACCGCGAGTAGTACAGAGACCCATTTTTGCACATCCGATTCCGCCACCCCTGCGCGTGCAGATAATGCAAATGGTATGACGGGAACGATGATCCCGTACAGGAAGATATCTGTAAAGACGGCTATGCAGATGGTGGACAGGATAAACAGCTTCGAGGATCGAATGTGGAGGAGGTAGGGTGGTGGTGTGGAGGCGTCGACTCGTCTGCCCGAGAGGAAATTATTGATTCGGCCAAGAGAGGACATTGTGGTTGCTTGTGTAGCCCAAGGCGGGACTACATATCGCAATCTGGACTATATATACAGATATGCCGTGAAAAGTCATGATGGCTTCGATTTTGCAAGCCATGTCATGGCCGTTGAAAGTGAACTAACGGAATCTGGTCAAAGAGTCCGACGACCTTGAATTTTATTCGAAGTCCGGGTTCCGAATTCCGAGATGCGAAATAAGAAACATCTTTAACTTCTCTGCTCATGTTGAAGACGACATTCGATCTTGAAGCTTGAGTACTCGTACCAATACAAAGTTGTCGGATAATTACGTGAAGAGGGGGGTGTCCAAGCAGCAGAAGGTCTGCCAGCGCGGGGAAGCAGTTCATGCTTCCGCTCACAGCACAGTAGTCGATCGCCTCTCCTTCTCTGGTATGGGCGAGTCGTTCCTGCCTTCAATATATTTCTCTGCACACATCTGCACCTTTTCTCCAGTCAAGGGCACGCTTCCTTCCTAATCCCCGGTTCTTGGAATCTTCTTGGAATCTTCTTGGGATCTCGTTGACCCTCCAACCACATTCGAGACTGCGTATCAGAGTGTGGTTCACTTCATTTATTGAAAACTTACAGTACATGCAGAGGCATTTCTCCTGTTCTTTCGTTCAAGTCTGTCTTTGGTTCGTTCATCCATCCAATGCAACTGCGATCTAGATTCCAGGAAGAAAGCCTTGGTCATCACCGCCTTTTCTGTTTGGCCAACTCCTATCAGCGGCTCGTTTACGCCAAAATCAGTTCTATTGCACGATCATGGTGTCCACGATCTTGCATATTGGAAGCATCTGGCCCTTCAATGGGCTCATTCCCATCGTTTAGCAAGGCCTGATGGATGCATTCCATCCGCTCTTATCAGAAACAGAGGCTCTGCGTGTCCCACAAAATCCTACAGTACAATCTCATACCACCACTTGGATTCTGAATCAGTCCGTGGCTGAGACAGAGACCCTAGCTCCGCATCATTCTTCTGTCACATGGTCACAGAGCCTCAAGTTTCCAGCTGAGTCAAGGGGTATAATGTTCCGTTGAGCCTCAACTCGACTTTTCACGGACCTGCAGTTTCCGGCGATATTTTCACAGCCTTGTCAAAATGGCGGCTCAAGCGGGCAATTCTTGGCCGTTATCAGAGAAATGAGGGGTAGCCACTCTCTGACACTCATTTCGGTTCTTCGTGTTCAAACAATGCATCATGCATTACACAAGGAAGCCGCTTCTATTGAAAGTTGCGTCGGGCCGCCAATTGATGTCGATGCCGATTCACTGCCCGAACAAACCATCCCACCGGCCCGAAAGGTGTGGCAGACGATATGATTGGTACCATCTTCAGTTTCTTTTTTTAAATATCGTACGTTGAGAGCAGCCATTGTCCTCAACTTCACTGAGGGGGTGACGACGATAACCCCCTCCATTCCATGGTCAAGTAAAGAACAGATTCGCAGAGCCTCAGAGGTGTGGACGGGTGGCACTCTGATTGGCTGACCGGGGTGGCAGAGAACCAAGGCTTGTGCAACTCACAGACTCTTGTGTGCACAGGGGGCCTCGTATCTCCTCACCGTGGTTCGCCCTAGAAAATCCCCGAACTCGATCCTTCACTTGGATAAAAGAGAGCGTTACAATGTCGCTTTTTACCATATATCGACGTAGAGAGGCTGGGGCTGAGCATGAAAAGATGTTGAGACCTAACGTATCACCAAAAGGAGAATGACTACCTGAATTCGACGAATCGAACTGTAATAAATGCCCATATGACGAGTAAGATCCCTTGAGCCACGAGGCTCAAATCAGGACCCCCAGTTCTTTCGCAAATAATGCGGCTCCAAAGTCCAAATGAAACACGGGAGAGATCGCTCGGGGATTAGCCAGAAGGCAATTCTTGGCAAAGGCAGCCTCATTCTATCTGCATATCCCGGCCCTTCACAACACACCATCAAATTCCCCTGCAGGCTTAGATATGCAGAGGTCTAACCAGCGAATTATTGACAGCTGGCGAGCGCTCATCCCCAGCCTGCCTGCTCAAACCGGAAGTTTTGGTCCCAAGACCAAAGTCTGTGGTTTGACATGGTTCAAATAGCGCACAGCGCGTGCCGCAAGAGCCCCATCCGCCGTAACCTTCGATGGATCAACCCTCCGTTACTCCTCCGAATGACATGCCACAAGCTAACATAGCCTGTCATCATGCCTCGGATGCATCATCATGATGCGGCTCCGCGCCTTGAGCCTCTTACTGCACCCGTATAAGTCTGCGCCTGCACTTCGTAGCCCAAGTCGGCTGCCATGCCACCCCCTTCAGTCTGTCCGCCCTGTTTCTTCAATGGTACTAGCTCGCCAATGATTTCCTTCCTTTTGAAACTCCAGTGAGCAGGTTAGTCGTCATGTTTTTGGAATCACTAGTCTTTTTATCCTCACTACCATGGCTGATACAAAAATATTATTACTCGTTTCAGACAATACATATTCTGCTCCCGCGCGAGAGTGTAATGTTTGGTCTGCTATGCGTGCCATACGAGGTGTTGGCAAATATCGTGGGAAATATCGACTTCGACGACGTGTTCAACTTAGCTCTGACCTGCAAAGAGTTAAAATTCCTCATCGAGGAGGAGAGCATTTGCAAGTCCATCGTTCAGGTGAGCAAGTTTCATTAAACGTATGATTAGATGTCAGATGGGGTATATTATGGTCGATTACCGAATTTCAGCTGCTGACGGTCCGTGAAGAGCAAAATCAAATTCTCCAATGAAGCCCTGGCGGCGGCGTCAGCTGGCGGTGGCAATGCCCGAGCGCTGCGCCGGGCTGCCAAAAGACGTGATGCGTTGGCCACCGTGAATCCTTTCACAGTTGCCACCATAGGCTTCTGCGACGCGTACATCTATAACAAAGGCGTATTATGCTATACCCTCGATGACAGAGTGAGGGTTTTGGATCTCCATAATTCTGGCGACCATGAGGTGGTTATCAGCATCCCCGGTTTGCTGACCCAAGCACTGTCCGACATACAAGATAACAGCAGAGGAACTTTCCAAATCTTGTACTACGCGGATCGGATAATCTCGTGCATCTACAGATCCTCAGGACCAGATTCCACAACATGGTTGATTGCATTCAGCATCAGAAGAAGAACGGTTCTGGTAGCCGAGGAACTTGATTCCACAGAGAAGATATTTGTGCGACATAACAAACACTATCTCTATTTTGGTACAAACTCTGATGTTGGAGCGGATGGGTACAAGAAATGGATTATCCAAGGGTTTTCTTTCGATGACGGAAAATGGTTCGAGGAGAAAATTCGCCTACCTGATATGGTTGGGAGTGAAATTGGCTCAACGGTATGTTTCGAGTTCCACAGAAAGTATTTCTATGCTCTTTCGAACCAAACTTCATTTGAAGTGGAAGAGATAGACTGGACAAGCTTTTACCACTGCGTCCGGTTTCCCCTTGACTCGCCATGCAAAGACCTGTTGGAGAAGACACAGAATGAGGATATGTGGCGAAGACAACATCAAGAAGGACCCATCGACGACCGATGGACGTTTCTTCGTCTAGATACCGATGAAAGCACGGGAGAGCTGCAAATTGTCGAATCTCGAAAAGAATGGTACCTTGGAGCCTCCAGAAGTCAGCGAACGTACTACACAACGCCCATCATCTTTCCGGAACTCAAGCACGACGACTCCTCATACTCACTTCAAGACGAATCCTTCTCTCCAACCATCGCCGGCCCATCCTCCACCTCGATCCCTATAGCCTCATCATCCACCGACGACCCGGAGCCCGAAACCGACGAATTCGACAACTCCTCCCTCCCTAACGACCCCATTCTCCGCCTGCGAAAAAAAGACGATCACCCCCACTATCTCGCCGCTCCACCTCGGAATCCCCTCCATACACACCCCTCGAACGACACCCCGAAGCACACCCTAGCCAAAATGCGCATTCGCACCTACCACACCTGTTCCTCGACCTTCCTTGACCTCGTCGACGACCCACTAGAGGCAGACTGGCGCTGCACGCAGCGGCTGCGGCTACGGGGCGCGAGCCGTAAGCTCGGGCCGCCGATCGTCGATGCCGAGACGGGGCTGTACGTCAACGGGGAGGTGGGGTTCAAAGAGGGGGGTGTGAGGCTTTGGCCGGGGGAGGCAGAGTGGGAATTGGTGTCATTGTTGAATCCCGGGAGTCATTTGGGGAATGTGGTGGGGGAGATGGATGATAGGAGCATGGTTTATGTTACGGGAGCAGCTGATAAGCCGCAGGCACTTATCTTTATTGGGTTTGATGCCAGTGTGCGGTTGAAGGGCTTGCGGAGGTGGGGGGAAGGAACGGGGGAGAGGGAGAGCGTTGATGTCAATGGCGTTGCAGGAGAGGTAATAGATGTGCATGGACCGGAAGACGTGGAAGAGAGGGATAGGGTGCAGAGTGATCGGAAGGGGAAAGGGAGATTGGTTGAGGTAGATGGAGATGGGACAAGTGTGCAGATTTCTAGGCACGCGGTGGATGTCCATGCTGGAATTGCGGACACGGGTACAGACCCAATTGCCAGCAGCAAAGTCGGGCGCAAGCACAGCTGGGCATGGAAAGAGAAAGCCATGTATAGAGATATCGGCCTTGGTTTCAATTTTGGTAAAGCTGCAGTTCCAAAGAAAGGGCAGTAAGGGGAGTTTGCAGCCGAGGTTGTATGTATTTGCTCACTTAGTTCGGAGATCTTATTTTGTGCTTTGGATCTTGGATCCAGGGGTGGGAAGAATAATGGTAATGGATGGCAATAAACAATCTATGCTTCATCTATTTTCTTTCCCCAAAACGGGTACCTACCGTGTTTCAATTGCAACGTTTCCAACTACCCTTCAAGGTGGCATACCAATATCAATACCAATATCCCTTCACCCATTGAGAGAAATGGCATCATCGCTCCGCCCCCCCATTCGAGACCATTCCGGGTAATTACCAAAGTCCGGAGGACAGAAATAATCTAAGAATACCAGAGATCGTGAGATGAGCTGGTCGCCGAGGCTGAGTAAAAAGTAGGTGTGGAAAGACCAACCAGGGGTCCCCACAAAAACCGGGCGATGATATGCACTCTAGCCCCCCCATCCAGTTCTCGCCATTCGAATCATGGGGACAATTTTTTACAGTACAGTAGTGGCTCGTCGTATGATACGATATGTTGGGACTTGCAGCTGCGCTGTGTGAGAGGTTGGCGTTGGGAAATGAGGGTGTGTGCTGGACATGGATGGGAAGGAGGAGGTAGGGTACATGGGGAAGTAGTGCCGGTACCTATGCATATGTGGTACCGGTAACGGTATTGGAATTGACGAGGGAGGGGCTAGGAAAGGAGAGTGCAGGATCTCGCAGTAGTGCAGGACTTGCGGAAATGGACATCGACGATGGGATATGTGCGGCTCTGTGGATATATCTTACCCGTCCCGCGCCTTTGGGGGCCAGTTCGCCTCACCATGCACCATTTTGCCTTGGACGCCGCGCGCCGCTAACGCCGCTGTATATTGGACGCCCGGTTTGAGAGGGAAAGGGAGAGCGGGTGCTTGATTCTTGAAACGGCAAGGGATTTTTGGGGGCCTTGTGATGCTGTGATCTGATGAATACGCTGATTGATAAGACGGCCATACTGGATTTGTATATTACGATACAGGAAACGTATGCTATTCTCGGTGCCCTACTCCCCGCGCCATGCATACTGCATCTGGACCCGTGCTCTGGTCTGGTTGATGAGAATGGAACTTTCCAAAATATTGCTTTCTCATCATTGATTAGAGACAGGAGCGGGCGGGCTGGTATCTCTTGTCTAAACCCCCTTAATTAACCTTGACATAATTACCTAAGAGATAAATTAGCTTTGTTTACACCGCCTTGGACGTTAATATACTTGCCTGGAAATTGTCCTTGCTTGCCCTTGATCTTTCCTATCCACCATTCATTCTCATTACTTGTCCTCGTCACAATCTCAATAACGTCGCCAGTTGAAAAGGTCAAGTCTCCCTCAGCTTGTGCTTCATAATCGTAGAGCGCGGTGGCGGTCTCTGCTGCTGGAGCACCGCTGAACCTCGCAGGTTTCGGCTTAGGAGGCGGTGGAGCTGCCCCTTTTGCTTTTGCGACTGCCCCCCACGCTGAACTCGTGGAACTGGATCTTGCAACGGTCGTCTCACCGCTACCGGGCGATAGTTGGCTCGAGTAAGGTGGGGGTGGAGTCTCGGATTCGCTTCCTATGGACGTTCGAGTGGGAGACTTTTTGTCTTCGATAGCGAGTCGAGATGGGGATTTCTTGTCTTCAATGGCAAGCCTACTGGCTCCAGGACCCAGTCTGGCGGGACGCTTACCGCCGGTAGTCTTGAATTTGGTAATTGCAAGAGCTTCTGCTTTTTCTTGAATATCCCCACGTTTCGCCTCGAATCCTTCCTCCACGTCCAGCTGAAGGTTGAAGTAACCTATATCGCATCCTTGCATACGGTCGTGGAGGGTGTAAAAGACGTTTAATTGCATGTAGTAAAAGGACTGGAATAATGGCCTGATAAACTCGCGCTCCAAGGTGAAAAGCTTGGGCAGCTCGTCTTTTAGGAGGTCGTTGAAATAGTTGAACTCTTGGGTTGCCTGCTCAACCTCGTTCTCCGCCTTGTACATGGCCTTCTCATCCTTCAGACTCTTGTCCTTCTTGTCCTGTAATTTCTTCAGAGTGGCTCGATGTCGGTCATAATCCAGTTGCTTGTGTTGTCGTTTCGTGGCTGACTTCCTTATAACCTTGACAATCTCCAATAACTCATCTGCAGGCCGAATGACCCTCGTTTCGATCATTTCTAGCTCCGGCTGAAGAGTAGCCAGCAGATCCTTCACAATTGCCTCGTACTCTTCGCAAGCCTGTATACCCTCCGGGTTTCCTTCGGGAATGATAGAGTCTGGATCCGATACACGACCACTAATCGGCTTGTAAATCTCGGCGATGGCTTGGGAGAATTCGATCTGGTGCTTCATCATTCCATTGATCGCATCAAAGTACTTTTTGCTTTCATCGTGCAGTTTCTTGGTCTCCGTCTCCAGCTCCTGGAACCGCCTCTCTGCATCGATATAGACTGCATCTTTCGTGTGCTCGCCGAGGTTAAACTTTGCTTTGAACGTCTGGGGAGCTGCGGCTGCGTCAGCGATCGTCCGACAAACCAAAGACCCCTCTTTGTTCTCCCCATGCCACTATTCCCAAAATGCGGGTTTTCCGCAAGCTTACCTCTGACGATTGACTTCTGGAACCCCTTGAAAGACATCTTCTCCTCCCAGATAGATCAGAATGCTTCAAATGGTCCCAAACACTGTCGCGAAGTCCCGGAGTATGGTGGGGCAGGTATCTCTATTGTAAAAGTATTTTCTCCTCAGGATAGTCCTAACGTCCCCAAATAACTGGATAGAGTGTCGCGAAGAGTAGAGAAGTAGTCGCGCGGTGTATTTGGGGTATTTGGGGTATTTGATTGCAGAAGATAGAGCAGGAAGGAGAGCTGAGGTGGTTTTGACTAAAGCGTGATTTTTGGGCCTTGCCGGCGCTCTCTGGGCAGCGCGGATACGATGACGAGGAATGGTTGTGGCTGAGCGTTTGCTTTCAGCCAGCAATCTTTGGGGATGCAACTTGTCGTCGGAGGTAGCGTTACTCAATTATACCGGCAGGCTAACTTTTAAAATGTAACTATTCACAAGACGGAAATCCGAGAGTGTCCGAAGAAGATATCTTTTCAATGCGAGTTGACGGGAAACGCATGCATCCATACAGAATGTGCCAGCAGCAGTGAATAATAATTGAGTTATGCATACTTTAATCCTTCACAAAGCCGGGATGCAGCCCACCCCACCATGACATAAAATGCCGATTTGCAGCCAATCACGCCTCTCGTTTCGCTTCTTCAAAGGTCGCGCCGCCCCAAATATTATTTGCCTCTCCTCTTCTACAAGAGACTCCCATCTTCACATATTCTTGTCAACGCACCGCCAATATGTCGAGTATTGCTTCAAATTCATTGCGGCAGGCATCCCGCCTCTGCCTGAAGCAGTCGCCATCATCCACAGGTGTTTTGAGAAATTCTGCTGCGAGAGTGGTGGGGATATCAAATCAAAAGATTTCGAGGAGGGGATATGTCTCGGAGACGAAGAAAGATAGTGCTCAGGTCAACGTCGACACCGCAATCCGGGCAGACCAGAAGGCATTCTTCGCAGAGACTGGAAAGCTTCCAGAGAGCAAGACTGTCCAAGGAACAAGTGTCAATGCGGATGCAATGATGAGTCCTATGGCAGGTAGGTAGCTTATGTCCGCAATACACCGAGCTTCATTCTAACTTCACACAGGTGTGCTCAAGCAAGCAACGATAATGGATGAAGGCGAACGTCCAATCTACCTCGATATGCAAGCTACTACGCCCCTCGATCCTCGCGTGCTCGATGCGATGCTTCCATTTTATAGCGGTCTATACGGAAACCCGCACTCAAGAACACATGCATACGGATGGGAGACGGATAAGGCAATTGAGGACGCTCGAGAACATGTCGCCAATCTCATTGGCGCTGACCCAAAAGAAATCATCTTCACCAGCGGAGCTACTGAGAGTAACAATATGAGTGTGAAGGGAGTGGCGAGGTTCTTTGGCCGAGGAGGAAAGAAGAACCATATTATCACCAGTCAAACAGAACACAAGTGCGTGCTTGACAGCTGTCGGCATCTACAAGATGAAGGATTCGAGGTTACCTACCTACCGGTCAAGAGCACAGGATTGATTGATATGGCAGAGCTCGAAGCTGCTATTCGACCAGAGACTTGCCTTGTCAGTATTATGTCGGTGAATAATGAAATTGGTGTCATCCAGCCTCTGGAAGAGATAGGAAAGCTTTGCAGATCGAAGAAGGTCTTCTTCCATACCGATGGTGCGCAGGCAGTTGGAAAAATTCCCATGGATGTTAACAAGATGAACATTGACTTAATGTCGATTTCCTCGCACAAGATCTATGGACCAAAGGGAATGGGCGCATGTTACGTTCGAAGACGACCTCGCGTCAGAATCGACCCTATCATCTCTGGAGGTGGGCAGGAAAGAGGGTTGAGAAGTGGAACTCTTGCACCAGCTCTGGTCGTCGGATTCGGAGAGGCATGCCGGATTGCCAAGGAAGAGTCAGAAGTGAGTGATCCCGTCTATTTTCTTATCCTTGAATATGATGAACTACTTTTACATATGCATGGCTTTCTAAGTGACCTCCTTGCTTGCAAGTTGAGGTTTCCTTGAAGAGACAAAGTACCCTTTCTGATATTCTCGTTTCTCCGCAAAACATTCTTCATTTCAGAATTATGTGCAGTTGCTAACAGGCAAATAGTACGATTCCAAGCGCATCAAGATGCTCTCAGACAGGCTCCTCAGCGGCCTCCTTTCCCTCGAACACACCACACAAAACGGAGACCCAAACCACTTCTACCCTGGCTGCGTCAACGTCTCTTTCGCCTACGTCGAAGGTGAATCCCTTCTCATGGCCCTAAAAGACATCGCTCTATCCTCAGGTTCCGCATGCACATCCGCATCCCTCGAACCCAGCTACGTGCTCCGCGCCCTAGGCAGCAGCGACGAGAGTGCGCACAGTAGTATCAGATTCGGCATTGGTCGCTTCACCACCGAGTCCGAGATTGATTATGTATTAAAGGCCGTTAAGGAACGAGTTACGTTCCTGAGAGAGTTGAGCCCGCTTTGGGAGCTTGTGCAGGAGGGAATTGCGCTGGATAGTATTGAGTGGAGTCAGCACTGATTGTTGTGTGTGATTATGGATGCGGTGCAAGGCGTTGGTGGGAAATACGGCCGTGATGAAACTTTTTTTGTAGTTTATCTTATTGAGCAGAGACTCTGCGTGTATACGAATTTAACATAATTCCCCTTCACGATAAAGTTTGTGCAATTTGGGTGTTGTGTGAAGTAGAGATCCATTTCATTGGTATGTATCGTCGTAACGCCTTGATGCTTTCCATGCCTTCCGTATGCTATTACACTCGAGTGATTATCATATCGTAACAATCCCTCCCGGCCAATCGCCATCACCATATTATACAATTTCTCCCTGCCAGCTCCTCCGGACAAGTCGAGTATCGACTTTTCCCCTGTCCCATCTTCATCCGCCCTTCTAATCCGTACATCGTAGGCCCCTCACCTCCTTCGTTCATTCATCTTACAACCTAGACCATGTTCATTTATTAGCCACTCATTCTTCATCTTCCCCATCCCAATCATCATCCTCTCCCATTCTCTCCCATCCTCTCTCCCCATCCCCTTTCCCCTCTCCCCCAAACCAAAAACAAAGAACAGAACAAAACTCACGGCGGCAACAAAACCTCACTCCACCCACTACTAAAAAACGCAACCGCAACGCCAAACACAGCAACGCTACGCACCACACTCGCGTTCTCGGGCGCTGTTAGGGCTTGGTAGGTGCTGGATAGGTAGCCTTTGGGTGCTCCGCGGCGGGATGATGCGGCGGCGGGTTGGATGGGGAGTTTTTGGGTGCGGGGGGGCATTTTGGCGGGGGATTAGTTGATTGTTTGGTTGTGAAAGGTGGTGGGTTGGGAGGTGGATGATTGGGGGTAGTGGTGAGGATGGTGATGGAGATATTTTTTTTGGTAAGGCAAGCTCGGCGGCGAGCAGGGCAGGGTGATTATTGGTGCCTGAGGTTTGAAGAACACGTGATTACTAGGAAAGGGGGAGGGCTAGATAGGGGGAGTGGTTACGAGGATACGGCTATTAATGTTTGAATAAGCATTCTTCGGGTATGATGCTGATTCCATTGGTTCGTAATGAAGTTGTGGCGCCTGAAACGAAATTCCAAGGTATGGATATTTTTCTTAACTCCACGGACGAGAAGGCCTTGATTATTACAAACTCCCATGGGATCCACAACTGTAAAATCCGCGCTCCGCGGCGCTCGTAAGAATGGATATGGAGGGTTTCATTTCTTCGGATTTTGGAGTTAATAGCTTTCAAAAGGGGATGGGGAAAAGTATATATATGAGTTGAAGTCCCACCTCAATTTGAGAAGTATCATTCAGACAACAATTCAACACTTCAAATATACACTCAACTCAAACAGCTCAAACATCAAATCAACAACTTCTTTCCAACAGCCAACATGTCACCTTCATCAGACATCTCCACAATCCTCATCCTCGGCGCAACCTCCGGCATAGGCGAAGCCTTCGCCCGCCACTTCCACTCCCAAGGCAAAACTGTAATCGCCTCCGGGCGCCGCCTCGATCGCCTGAACGCCCTGAAGTCCCAACTCCCCGGCCTCGAAACCGTACAGATAGACGTCGAGGACTTCAGCACCCTCGAGTCAAACCTGACGTCCATCCTAAAAACCCACCCCACCATCGACAGCGTGCTAGTAATGAGCGGCAAAATGGAGTTTACTGATTTCAAAGACCTGGCTGGTACTTCGGCGAAGAGTATCATTTCGGAGGTTAACACCAACTTGATCGCACCGCTGATTGTATCGAGGATTATGGTGCCGCATTTACTGGCTTTGGGAAAGACGGCGACGTATATCACTGTTAGTAGTGGGTTGGCGTATATCCCGCTGCCCAATTTCCCGGTATATAACGCGACGAAAGCGGGGATTCATTATTTTACTGTCTCGCTCAGAAGTCAGTTGGCGGGATCGAATGTTAATGTGGTGGAGTTGGCGCCGCCGTATGTGGCTACGGATCTTGATTCGAGCTTTAGGAGTAAGACGGAGGAGGGACACCCGCCGATGCCGTTGAAGGATTATATGGAGACTGCTATTAAGGGTTTGGAGAGTGAGGGGGTGAAGGAGGTTGCGACGGGGTTTTCGGAGCTGGGCGTTACAGCTTGGAGGGGGGCTTATGGCCCGATCTTGAAGAATTTTGGGATGCAGGGATAGAGGAATGGTGGCGAGGTAGATGAGTGTAGGTAGATTCGAAATAGACGGTCGTTGGGAATCCTTTTGTTTTGAGAGCTCTTGTTGCTTTTTTCCTAATTGCCTTGTGATGTATGGACAGAATTGGGTTTGTAAATAGGACGTGCATTATATTGGTATCCCTTGCATCTGTAACTCGTATGGAAGATCCTGTGGATATGGCTGATGCTGAACCTGCATGAATTGATCCCAAGCGTCCTATCGAGAATTAGCAAATTTTCCTTTACGAGACTCAGCGATTAATCTTACCCAGTTGAAATCATTCGGCACTGTCAAATCACAAGACAGAATGTCAGGAAAGGTATCTTGCATAACAATATCCTCACCAGTCGGCCCTCCAGGAAGCGGCATCCCAAGTCCAAACTGATCCGTAAAGTACGGACTAAATCTCAATGAATCCGGCGTGTAGTTTATTGCAGATGACAATAAGGGTACTTTTGGCGAAATAAACGTTATATCGGTTTTCTTCTCCGGTGCCGTCTTAACTTGAAGTTTGCTGATTACGGCATCCAATATGGTGACAGCTCTCTTAGCATCCCGGCAGTCGTTGACGATCTCTGCCCATATATTTCTCGATCTTTGAATTGCATTCAGCTTCTGTGATTCTGTAATGACGCACTCGGGGAAATTTCCGCCCGGAAAATGCCGTCGGAGATTCATGACATCGAGACATATGACCATTGCTGCAAGCAGAAAGTCATGGTTGGTGATAACGAAGTGATACCATTTCATCTGGGCAAGTGGACCGCCAGGATAAGTCCCCTCGTGCATCAGCGCTTGGTGGTCGAGAAGAGCCACTGCTGACGCAACGCAAGTCTTGCGAGAGTAGAAGAACTTTCCTGGCGGAGTGCCCTCTGGTGCAGCATCCCAGAATTTGCGATGAAGTAAGACAACTGCTTTGTGGCAAAACAGTTCAAGAATGTATCTCTCCATAATTGTATATGGTGGATCATTCTTCATCTCTTGGAGAGTGCCCAATCTCAGGTGAGCGGGTATGTTTTCCCGAGTTTGCATTAAGTTCAAATCGAGTCTCATGACTTCCGCAAAAGGCTGCGGTTGAAGGAGGTGAAGGAATTCCACCACGGAACCATAAGCTTTCATGACTGAAGCTTTGACGACCTGGTAGCAGATATGGGTCGGTTCCCCCAGAGGCCGTGAAGGCGGTAATTCTTTCATCTCCTCATACAGCTCTTCTTCGTGGAGATTGCGAGGGAATTCTGTGTCGCATTCGGCGTACTTGACAGATTTTGGCAGACCAACGATCACGCAGAACAGCAACTCATGCTGATTGATGGCAGTCCACAGCCGCCGTCTCATTTCTCCTTGGAACGGTGTAATGTTTGGGTGCTGAGACGGGTCACGATGATATCCTTGCTGCAAGGCCAGACGCATGGCTGTGCCGGACAACAGCCAGGTTCCAAGATCACCATCTTTCGATTCTGAATACTCAGTCATTATGTAAAGCATGAGCGCTTCGAGCATGCTATCGACAGGCTTGGTTAAATCTGCAATGGTGAGGCATTGGGCTGTTCGAATGCGATACAGGTCTATCAGTGCAGGTAATGTGCCTGCGTATTCTAAGGGCACATCTTTATTCCTTGCGTATGACTGCAGTGCTATGCATAGCACTCCGAACAAAAGGCCAATCCATACGATCTTAGTGTCTGCTGGATTGTCCCAGTGCCTTTTGACCTGCTTATGATTAGGATTGCCTTGAGATTATATCTAAGTATCGTACCTGTTTGAGAAATGTTGCTTGGTGAAGAAGATCTAATTGGCGTTAGATAACGATCTCTAGTGCAGTGGTCACACTCACATGCTGCGGGTATTGCTGGGTTGTAAGAATCAAAGAAGCGAGCAACGAGCTTGTCAACAGGTGCTCTTGAGGGTAAGGAATCTAAAATAGTTGCTCGGTCTGGAGGTTGAGCGAGTCCTGACAGGAGAGTCGGTCGATACGGCTTTCCAGTAGGGGCTGCACCACTTGTATACTCGATCTTGTCGTTCTCCTCACTCCAGGCATCTTTCATTGATCCCAGCTATGCAGGTTAGAGCGTGAAATTGAACGGTTTGCAGAACTGACCTCGTTCAAAATAGCATCCCAATGTGTACTTCTAGTATCGGCAGACATCTTTTGCCCTCCAGCTTGATCTGAGACGTGGCCGGTGGCATCGACATTTGTCACGTGTGAGGCGGTAGAGGAAGATGGAGTATCGGAACGATTGCTGTGGGTTTCCATCATAGAAATAATAGAGTTCTCAAGTCTATTGAGTCTCTTTCTCATATCCTCCGCATCGGAACGTGGATTTGAGTGCGCTGACCCCTTTTTATCCACCTTCTCTGCATACGTGCATGACGCAGCATTGGACTCTCCCCTGACAATGCAGTTTTGACATGGCTTTTCTCGATTACATTTTAATCTAGGCTTTGGTTAATAATTTGAACTTGTCAAACAAGTGGAGAAAAAAAGAAAATCCTCACTTTCTTACTCGGCAGGCGACACAAGAAACGGGGATGCGTCTCCGAGTTAGCCTCTGTCCATTGCTTCGGGCCGTGGCTCGTTTTGCGGAATCCCGCTTTTGATCATCTAGGAGCGTCATATTTTATGCTTTACGAACTCCAAATATCATGAGCAGTCTACGCCCTAATACACACGGAAGGACTGATGTGAGATCCAGGCCAGGTCGGTAAGATAATTACGTAATTCGGAACTTATCTACGTTAAATCCGATGAGCCGTCAGCTTCGGGACAAAGAACGATGCATGCATGTATTTGTGTCCCACAAGCGGAGGAACAGTCTTCTGATTTGCAAAGCGCTGAAAAAATCGACTCCTCATGAAGAGCCTGCATACATAAACTTCACTCGCGCCCTAAATCCTGGTATACCCTACCCTCTAACCATTAACGCCCCGCCTATTCCAACTTATACACAAGTGATTAGAACCTAGCGCCTCATATAACCCGTCCATTACCACCCGAGGGACCGCTCCCACCAGGTGGGTTTGGATTAGCGCTATATTTCGGCGCAGCACCTTTCTCATCCATAGGCGGCGCATTGACGTCCGTCACGCCTGAGTACTCCCTCCGCGGGCCATCCGCAGGCGCGATGTCCTCTGCAATGGCATCCTCGTAGCTAGGTGGTGCGTCGTCCGCGATAGCTGCTCCAGGCGTGCCGAGTTGAGGCGGATACAGAGGGTCCGGTGCAGGCACCGTGGGACGAGGTACACCAGGTGGTAGTTGTGTTGTAGGTCGAACGGGAATAGGCGGACGGGACGCCATGGCGTCGAGGAGGGCGGCGGGTGGTTTGATGCCGGAGTATATTTCTACTTGGAAGCGGAGGGGTAGGGTTATTACTTGAGGCTGGGTCTGTTATTAAATTGCCTTAGAAAGGGAGAATGGGGAAAAACCTGAATTTCTCCTACAACGCCATAGCCCAACCCTACTCGGACTTCCAGCTCGTATTTTCGCGTCAGATTGCAGGTGTGGAAGGATGGCGCTACGGTGTTGGGAAGCGGTATTCGATCCCAGAGTTGTCCATCTATGATATTCTCTTTCCGTACTGGATCACTGGGCGATCCGACTGGAATTGATAGGCCGTTCAAACTCATTAATACCCAGGTACTCGTCTCCGTTCTCGCAACGTCCTGAGCCCGCACCTCGGTGGTACCGTATAAGTGGGCTTGTAATGAGACAAGAAACACGTTCTCTACGCTCACATTCGTTTTCCGTAATAAGATTCGTAAAGGGATAGGTTCATTGCACGTTAAAACCGCAGGACTCGGTAGGCGGGCATCAACTTCTCCTGTAGGCGCCGTTTCTGATAATGGTGTGGGGTTCTTTTTGAACATCGATGTCTTCTTCGCATGAGATGCGAGACCAGCTTGGAAAGCAAACGGCCGCCGCGCATATATCTCATTCGTCGTAGGAGGAGCTCTCGGAGGTTCGATTGGAAGAAACTTGAACCCGATTGCTGCTCTCCTATTCTCTTTGAAAATCGACGGTCTTTGGACTGTAACCTTCACATAGTACCTGATTTCTGCTTCACCAGGGAATCCGGTCAAAGACGGCGGTAGAGTCTTCTTGACATGTCGGTATTGCATCTGTTGTAAACCACCCAGTCCGAGCCCACCAAACCCACTTCCAGGTCCCATCTGCTGATTATGAGGTTCCGCGCAGCCATTGTTGAACGGTATCTTAAACCGAAATGGGTATATATGTTGGCCAGCTCTCAGCGTATATGCCATTCCCATAGCTCCTCCAGTTGCAGGATCCAAAGTTGGGAACACCTGGTCCACCTTGTACAATATCTTATGATTCTCCATTGCCATTCCTTGCCGGGCGTCTCGTCTGCTATAGAGTGTCGGATTCTGCTGTTGCATTGGCCGCATCAAGACAGTCCTGCTTTCCCCCTCCAGCTTAACCATAACGGCAGACACATTTTCGTCACTCGTAAGATTCAGTATGATTTTCCCGCTGATGAAGTCGAGGTTGGTGTAAAAGGTATGCGGATCGTCGAATTGGATGCGGACAGACATGATGGGCAGAAATGAAGGGATCTGCCTGCTAAATATCAAGTCAAGTGGATCATCTGTAGGGAAATCGTAGAACGCAGTCTGTTGTATAACGCGATGTTGATATTCGATGCTCGGGGTCGGATGCCGAGGGGCAAGGTTCGTTGCTCAGCCTCGACAGTGCCTGGAGGGACTACGCAAGCTCTTTCCTCTTGGCGCTGAGAATCCAATAGCTTGCCCATGCGAAGGCGTGTAAAGCATTGTGGGATTCGAAACGAGGAAGGCTCAGTCGAGGAATTCGTCGCCAATATCAATTTGTTTGCTGAAGTGAGAACTCGGGAACCTGCGTCATTGCATGATCCCTGCCGGCAGTCAACGGACGGCGCGTCACACCAGGAACAGCAACCTCTGCGTAATTACTTCGCAATTCTTGAAGTCTCACATCAACAGCTGAAAAGTCTTATCAATTGCTGACAATTGTTACTCACATTGAACCCTAAATATTTCGCAATTCTAGAGCTCCTACTGGTCGCTTCGTTCGATCCTACGTGCAAGCTAATCTGCGCAAATTCATCCCTTCTTTTCGTCCATACGAAGTAAAGCTATGTTTTTTATAATAGATGGAGATTATTTCCTCCTACTCCAAGCATTATGATCACTGTTCTGCTGGTCATCACATTTAATGTCCCTTCGACCTCCTTTCTACAAGTCTCGAGTTAATCTCGTGAATTTTCTTGACCAAAAAAATGAAACCTCACTTCATGAAATAATATCTCCATTGCTTTTCTAGTACTATGAGTGCTCGCATTCTCATTATTCGACATCCCTTAATACAATCCGTTCTTGCATGCTTCGTTCTTCGCTCCTCTCACCGTTTCATGCCAACAGAATGCAACGATCCCCAAAGAAAGAGAAAGCCTGCTCCTGAGACTAGAGTCCATTTCTCAACCGCTCCTTTCTCTAGCCTATCAGGTGGTAATCCAGTTTTTTATGAAAAGGAGGGATGTTTTTGGCGGGCCTTTGGTAATCGATTGTCTACCGTTTTGATTGCGGAGATGCTCTTGCAATAGCTCCCGTATGTCCAGATTTTTTGTTGGACATTTCCAAATGATCCTTTTTAGCCAGTCCTTTCAGGTCCGAGGAAGCGAGATAGGGGTGTTCCAGACAAAAGTAACGGCCACAGTCACGCCTCTTGCAAGCAACACCTTGGTGGATATGCTCCTGGCCTAGATGATACTTGCCACATGGACAAGGCTGGTCCCTCCCTCTATTGTAACACTCATACCCGGCATGGTCGCCAAGCTTCCCACAAACTGCACACCTAACCCGGCAGTCCTGAGCCCCATGGCTTATTCCATACTTAAGGCAATGCTTGCACGTTTGATTGCAGTCTTGAGGGACATGTGTCGATGATTTATGGCAGTTGCACATACCCATAGGCATGTTCTTCTTGCCGCACATGGTGGACTTGTGAGTGTCGTGCCCACACGCACCACAGACATTAGTGCATTCTGCTTCCATATGATTAGGTGAGTCACAGTTCTCGCATTTGATCAAAACAGCTGTTGTGTTCTGGCGACGGCTGGAGTCAGAGTGTTGCTTGTCCGAAGAGTTCGCTTTTCCGGCCTCGCTGTTCCGGCTCCTGGATCTGTATCGGCGGTGATCTCGAGACCCACGATCAGAGCGCGGAGAACGGGATCTGTGACGCTGGCTCCTGGATTCCCGCGTTCGGTCATCACTTCTTCCTCGTGACAAGCTCGAGGGATGCTCAGGCTCGTATAATGATGTGCGCTCGCCTTTCTTGGATGCGAGAGCTTTGGGATTAAAAAGCTCGGGTCGATCTCGGTCGTCGTTATGCACCGTCTCCTTGGATTCTAGTCCAACGGTGGCGGAACTCTGAGACTTCGCTGATGAAACCCTGCGAGTGCGAACTGTAGTATCCTTGGTTTTGGTAGGATCTGGCCTGCTAGATTTGGGGAGTGTGCTTGCTGATGTTTAGAATACTCTATCTTTATTTTCAACTTGTTGTCTGCCTACTCTATTGCTGCTTCTGCTCCTGCTGTAACATCTGGCTTTTTGTAGGGGAATACTGTATTTGGAACTGCGCTTGTCAGCTTCGTTGTCTACAGTAGAAAGCATTTCACTTACGGAAGCGCTCCTAGACCAGCCTATCCATATGCCACTCCTGCTCACTGCGACTCATATTTGCGTACCTAGAATATCTCATGAATCAGCATTATATCTTTCAGGTCCAGAATCCCACAATCTCGAAATTACGTACTCGGGTCGGTTTAACACCTTTTTGGTCGCGTGTTCTTCGGCTTGCTTTAGTAGACTTCGAAGATCCTTCATTATGTACCTCTTGATGTGCTCTATCTTGGAGCTGTACGCTGCGGAGTCTTGCGTCATCTCTGTGTTGGTTTGAAGGTTGATTTTGGAAACTTTCGGAAAACGCGAAGATTGGGCGATCTTTACGCGCAAGGTAAGTAATTCACTTTCCCACAAATCTCGCTTTCAGCGGTTACCGGTATTCGAAGCCTCGGAATCGGCCTCTGCGTATAAGTTTCCTGTGAGGACTCGGCGCAGATGTGCCTGGTAAAAAATGCTGGATTTAATAAACGTTGCGAAAATTCAGGTTCGGTTGTGCTGGGAATTCTTGGAAGGTGTACAATATAGTTCAAGGAAGGGTAGTACCTTCTAGATCCGACCTTTATAGGATGAGGATGACATCTGAAAAGTAACAGAAAACTCTTTAAAGTTTGGTAACTGTGACGTTGTACATTCCTCTAATTACAACTTCTAGTTCACTTCTATTCTATGATCTGTACTTTTCGCTGACAGCCGATAACATCAACCCTCAAGACCTTGACCACCTAGTTACTTTTCTGAAGCACTTGGAGATAACACCAACTCTGGGCTGCCTGGAATCTCGCCATCTTCCACCTCTGCTTTCACCACCTTTGGCGCAGTATCTGGCTTCTTCGCCCGATCGTTTCCATTTGGTACCTCATTGACAGACGCATCATTGCCGTCCTTCACCTTATTCTCGCCAGTGCCTCGATGTTGACCCGCAGTTGATGTTCCAGAACGTGAAGATTTAGCATCGTCCTCGAACCTGTACCACGAACTGCTAGTAGAAGACCAACGACGCTGATAGGCATCATTTGACGCGCTAATTTGTCTCGGCTGTCCTCCTTTAACATCACTAGCACCATCATTCCCGTTAAGTTGTGACTCTGATTTGGATTCTTGCTCTCGAGGCTTGCGCGCATGCGTGTGATCCTTCTCAGGAGACCTCGATCGGCGCCATGATTTTTCACCGCTGCGTGGCTTGCCGTAATTAGGCCGGTAAGAATCCCCGGGCACCATGCCGTGAGGTCCATATATCCAACCGGTATTTTGACTGAATCTTCCCGAATAGCCATATGAACCTCGATCTTCTCCTCGACCGCGATATAGGGATCTTGATCGGTATCTGGAGCTTCGATAGCTATCGCTTCGGGAACTTGAGCTTTTGGGTGCTTTGACTGAATGATCTTCTGGTTGCTTGGTCGGTGGTTTCTTCGGGGCTGTCATGGGAAAGACTTCTGGATTGACTGTTTCTGTCAGTTTCTTTTCTCATAAAAGCGAGGATAGATGAAAATATTCAATGCGATCTATCACATCGAGTACATACAAAACTTATCCCAAACGCGCCTATCAATCTTCCAAGATTGCTGGTAACTATTCAAGACATTCCCCTCATTGACATATATATCGACTGTAGCTTCTTCCAGACATTTCTCGACTTCGTTGTGATCGATACCGGCCTGCGCAGCTTTGTGTTTGATCATTGGCATGACCGACATGTAGAGCCCGGCAGTTATGGCTTCCTCCTGGCTCATGATTTTCGACATGTTGGCGATTGTGGATTTCTGTTTGAGAGTATATGGAAGGATTTGATGAATTTTACAGGAAAGATGATTCTTATTTGGAGTCGGAAAGTAAACGTGGTCAAGTCAATTTTCTTCTTTGTTTACTCAAGTCAAGCGAGGACAATTCACATTTTCTTGTTTTAGTATCAGCGGCTCGCACAACTCCAATTCCCGCCCTTTTGATCTCATCTATTTAGACTATCTCAGTATATATCCCTCCAAGATCACTTATAAACCATGAAGTCCTACATAATCTACCCCTATTCCTCCTCGCGTAGGAAAGGGGGCGGGGTAGTCACGTGTCAAAGGCTCGAAGTTCGCGTCGGGATCCTGCAACACCCCCTTGTTTCACGTCCGGTCGAGACCACGAGGAACAGATTTCTCTGCAGGATGGCTACACAATCACTTTTTCAACTTCTACTCACATCTGTTTTACTTCCCTCTCTTTTTCTCAACGAGTAGTACTTGTTTGGTGATTTGATTGCCCTGATATTTCCGCGCCTTCTTCGTGTTGTTTGTACGAACAATGGCGACCTCAAAACCAAGCTTCCCGTTCGTTTTCAGACTATTGTGTTTTTCTTTGTCGTTTTCAAGCTTTGCTAGCGCGTGTAAGGGATTGGATAGCCCCTTAGAGATGCCCAGCGGGTTGGGCGTTTGCAGTCCTAGGCTTCCTGGCCATGTTGGAAATGGACTTAACAGCAGTAATTATGCCTTTGTAAGTCTCATCACGAACGATATTTATACTTGAGCTCATCTATTAATAGGCCCATTCTGGGAACTTGGAGAATTATGATGAACAGGCTGTGATTGGAACAATGGAAGACGTGGCTCCCGGTACGCAAGTATTTACTCTTAGCATCGCAAGAATGTCTTTCATTGCATGGATTCATGCGTCTCTAAAATCTCTGACTTATCGTAGACTCGGTTCCAGTATATGACGTCCGAACGGCTCCAGGCAAAGGACTTGGTGCATTTGCAAAGCATCATCTCAAAAGAGGCACACAAATACTCATCGAAGAGCCGCTTTTCTCGGTCCCCGTACCCGAGATGGTTCCAGGCCAGGGCTTTAGAATCTTGGATATGGTCAACAGCATTGAGGCCGAATTCAGACACCTTTCCTCGGAGCAGAAAGAAGAGTTCCTAGGTCTACACGAATACCATTTCCCCTCGGAAGAAAATCCGAACAAATTGATGACCATCTTTCGAAGCAATGCGTATAACACCGGTGATGATCGTGTTGGCATGTTCCCCAAAATCGCTCGAATCAATCATTCTTGCCGGCCTAATTCTGGAAATTGGTGGAGCGAGAAGACTGATCGAAGAGTTATCTATGCCTCTAGGGATATTGAAAAGGATGAGGAGATTACAGTTTCTTACATTCCCTTGCTAAAGAGCACAAAAGATCGACAAACCCGTCTTCAGCAGTATGGTTTCACGTGCGACTGCTCAGCTTGTCAATCTACAGAGAGTGACAAGCGCCGAGTCAGGATATCGAATTCAATGGACGATCTCGAACAGAAGCAACATTCTCCTAGCAAGAAAGCCGCAATCAGCGAGAAGCGCGTGGGAAAAGCACTAGCTCTAATCGAAATGCTCGAAGCTGAAAAGCTGGGGGATTACCTAGCTCGCGCATATCACCTTGCAGCAGTCTTCTATCGAGACGCAGGCCATATCAAGGAGGCAGTGGAGTGGGCTGCGAAAGAATGGGACACTTTGCAAATGGCAGAGTCTAATTCCGAAGAAGCACTTAGGGCAATGGATTTTATTACGAGCCTAAAGGCTGGAGACAAGTAGCTCAGTTTCAGATGGTTACAACGATCTTCCCAGCAGTCTCGCCATCAATCATTTTCTGGAATCCAGCATTCGCTTCTTCCATTGGAATAACAAGACCAATCAGGGGCTTGATACCCTTGGCCACAACGAAAGAAATGAGATCCCGAAATTCTTGGAGTGTTCCAAGATATGAGCCCTTGATGTCAATCTGGTTGATGACAATTGCCATCAAATCCGTCGGAGCGGTTCTGCCCGAATGCCCACCACAAAACACGACAGATCCTCCGGTCTTTACAGATGCCAGCGTATGCGACCAAGTCACTTCGCCACTTGTATCGAAAACCGCATCAGCCTTCTCCGGTAATTCCTCACCAGAGGTGAAAGCCTTCTCAGCTCCCAGACGCAATCCCAGCTCCCGCTTCTCGACGGTCCGGCCTGTACACCAAACTCGCATTCCGGCAGCAGCGCCGAGTTGTATCAGAGCAGTGGTAACTCCACCCGAGGAACCCTGAACCAGCATCGTTTGCCCAGCTCGAAGTCCCGATCTAGTGAACAGCATACGGTATGCTGTTAGCCACGCAATACCTAATACAGACCCCTCGATAACTGACAGCTCCTTCGGTCGAGGAACAATGTTACGGCGTGGAGCAATCACATACTCTGCGAGAGTTCCATTGGCGATTTCGCTGAAAACATTCCTCTGAGGGTCTAGCGTCTCGTCGCCCTTGAAATCAGGATCACCCATAGCAGGATACAACAATACTTCGGTGCCATTTTCAAGCACACCGGCACCTTCACATCCAAGAACGAGCGGGAATTTGATTGGATGCATGCCAAGCCCACGGGCACTGAATACATCATGGTAGTTCAGACCAACCGCCTGCATCTTAACCTTGACCCATCCCGGTGGTGGACTCTGCTGAGGACGAGGAGCAACTCTGATAGATGAGACGGGGTCTTCGAGACTTGCACGGTTTGCCCAGACAGCTTTCATCGATGGGTGGGAGGAGTCCCAGTCTGTGATCATGAGAGAAGTAATGAGCTGATTTTCGACGGTGTACTCGAAGAACAACTGAAATGGTTCGGAGATCCCGTAGTCCGCAACAAAATCTCCATCCATCATTAGATCCAAGACGACTCGATTGCCGCTTGAGCTTATGTTCTTGACTTCGACAGAAGCTCCGTGGGAGATCAGTGCTGATTGCGCCCATTCAGCGATTACTTCCTGGCCGGTGTGCGTTTTGCCCTCGTCTATCATTATAGCATTCTTGGAAAAAGCGTTGACAATTTTAGAGGCATCTTTTTGGTTGATGCCGTCGATGGTTGTGGCGACTGCTGAAGGGACTTGCTTTAAGAGAGACATGGTTTTAGATGTTGTGCCTTGAAGGAATATTGAAGAGAAAGGTATGATCTGTGTGTATGGAATAAGGAGGCCATCTTGAGAGGTCCTTTTTTATATCCCTTCAGAGCTCCGCATGCCAATGCCCACCGCCGATGAGCTCCAAACTTTGATGTGGACTTTTCGCAGAATATCTCTATTGCTTTGTCACTCTCCTACAGCTTCCTGAGAAGCTCAAACAAATTTTGTCAGCAAAATCGATTTTCTCCGCCCTCAGATCAGCTTTAGATCGACAGAAGCAAGCCAAACTCCGCAATTCGTGTCGCTCTCCCGCAGCAACTCCGATCCCTGCACCTCAGCTCAGCTGACCCACGTGATGCGACTCATACGCATCTCTCGAAAATCTATCCTCATTCAGTTGTCAGCAACGAGAAAAACAGAGCCTTTTCCAGATCTCTAGTTAGGGCTGATACATACGTCATCTATGCAATACAGTATATTCATCGCTCTCTGGATCAGAAGTCGGTAATGGGGCTCCTACAACCATCAAGCAGTCTTCCAGAACTCACAACTCCGCCGCCACCATGTCGGCCGCTCCAAATCCAAAAACCCGGCAGAAATCATGTATCCCGTGTGCGAAGTCGAAGCGACGATGCGACATGACCTATCCCATCTGTTCTCGCTGTGCAACCAAATTTATCTGCTGCGAATACAAGGGGGACAAGCGTGCATTCAAAGCGTTTGAGGCTGCGGAGTCTTCATCAGCCTTCAACAGCGAATCAGTCCCGGATCTACTCTCTATTACTGATCAGACGCTACTGCTGGAGGATGCTACGCCGTTCCGGGGAGAGCCGCAGCTTGAAAATGCCATTGACGACAGCTTCTTTGAAGCTTATAATCGACAGTTGCAAGATAACGCACAATACTTTTCGAGCCCCTTCCCGACTGTTGGAGTGATGGACAGAGAACGAATCACATTTATTGTGAAACAACTCAGAAGCTACCCAGAGAAGCTATTCAGGAATGGCAGAACGGCATTCATCCATCCGCAAGCATATCAACCTGCCATGTCTCCAGTCCTCCAGGACGCTTGTTGTGCTGCAGCTCTCTACTCCGGAAAGAACGAGAGGAATGAAGCAATGGTGTGGGATATTATAAGTACGAAAGCCAGCCAGTTGCTAGAGCCACGAGCTTCATGGACCGTCTCAGAACATCTCGCACACCTCCAGGCTCTGATAATCTTTCAAATATTACGCTTGTTTGACGGCGATATTCGACAACGAGCCGAGGCGGAACAACACGAAGAGACACTTGAACAATGGACTGACAGACTCTTGCAAAGAACTGGAGTCAATGTTTCCGCTGGAAACGTGATTCCTAGCTCTTGGGAATCTTGGGTCTTTGAGGAAGTTGTCTGCCGAACAATTATCATCTCAAGGATGGTTCAGGCTATGTTCTCGATTCTCAAGCAAGGATTCTGTACACTCGTCGACGCTGTGACAGAGATGTCATTTACAGCTCAGAAAGCTTTATGGGAAGCTCCATCCGCGCAGCATTTCCAAAAGGCGTGCTCTGAACAGACTAGGTTTTATGCTTTGCGAATGAATCTCGATGAGATCTTGTCAAGTGCCACCATTGATGATATGGATGATATGGGCATGCTGATGCTCGCAACATACAAGGGAGTCGATGGGGTCAACGAATGGATTATAAAGAGCGGATGTACGGCACTGATTGAGTGAAGTTGTCAGAAGCCACATAATTTTCCTGCCCTGCGAGGAGAGGAAACCAATTAAGGCCTACACGTGACCGATTCGCCATTTCGTGTCGACTTCACGCAACCACACCTCTACGGATGTCGCTTTCCAGTCAACGATAAGCAAATCATATACACCAAAATATGCTTGACAGATAGCGATACGTAACTTTGATAGGAGCCAAGTCCGCAAGACTGGAGATATATTTCTGGCGCGCACGCTATGGGCTGGGAATGTTGTATCATTCTGGATCTGATCGATGTCTATTCGTTCTCTGATTTGGCTAGATAGGATCTCCCCACGTTGAATATTGACAACCCGTCTCTTTTGAGCCTTTTGGATCACGGACTAGAAGCCCGTCACAGTGTCATACCGTTCAATACTTCGATCAAAGTGGGACAATTCTGCCACCGGCCGTAACTCGATAACTCCATCTATCAGAGCGCAGGAACTGATGATGCCAATTCCACCGTTCTGGTAACATTGTTTTTGCTGTCTCCAATGCGGGGTCGCTTTGAGTGAAGGGTTGTACTTATAGGAGACCATCCCTCGATACGGTCCCCATTTCATTGCACAGCAAACTTTATCGACTCCAAGTAAAATTCGAAAACATGGCCCCATCCGTATCTGAAACTGTTTCTGAGGTGGCTGATCAGATCCATGAGAAGGTCGTCCCAAAGTCCCTCCCTACCCACACGGACCCCAAAGAGGATCCAGCACCAGCTGTTCAAGCTCCCGCGGCCGAGACTCAGCACAAGGAGCCATTGAAACTTTCCGGAGTTCTTGACCACTTCGAGAGCTTCGATGTTACTCCAGTCATTGGAAGAGAATTCATTGGTGTGAACTTAGCAAAATGGCTTCGAGCTCCAAATTCAGACGAGCTAATTCGAGATCTTGCAATCACCAGTATGATGAATTTCCCTGGAACTCATTAAATTTAGCTAATAATTGCGCTTACAGTCTCACAACGCGGAGTTGTATTCTTCCGCAAGCAAGACGATGTCACAAATGACCTTCAAAAAGAGCTTGTCCAGCGTCTCGGTGAACTCTCAGGCAAACCATCAACCTCAAAGCTTCACATCCACCCTGTCTCGAATTCCGGACGAGAGTTGGGAGGTAAAGACGATGAAATCAGCGTCATCTCATCTGAGCAAGCCAAGAAGATCTACAAGAACAACTTGCTCTTCCAATCCGATAAGAAGCAAAGCGGAAAAGAGGGTTGGCATTCCGACATTACTTTCGAGCCAGTACCTAGCGATTACGCTCTGCTACGCTTGACACAGCTTCCCAAGACGGGTGGAGGTATGACTTTACCCCTTCCTCGTTACTGACCCTTCCTAACAAAAACAGACACCCTCTGGGCATCTGGCTACGAAGTCTATGACCGCATCTCTACCCCCGTTCAAAAATTCCTCGAGTCTCTCACCGCAACCTACGCACAACCTAAATTCAAAGAGGCGGCGGATAAGAATGGGTTCAAGATATACTCTGGGGAACGTGGAGCTCCCGAGAACGTCGGCGATATTCTCGAGGCCGTGCACCCCGTCGTACGCACCAACCCTGTGACCGGCTGGAAGTCGATCTTTGCTCTCGGCCACCACGTCCAGCACATCAATGATATTACCGAAGGCGAGAGCTCAGCCTTGCTGAAGTGGTTTTTGAGGCTGGTCGTTGATAATCATGATCTCCAGGTGCGACATAGGTGGCAGAATGCGAATGATCTGGCGATTTGGGATAACAGGAGTGTGTATCATGCGGCCACGCCAGACTACTTCGATCAGAACCTTGGGGAGCGAACTGGGCAGCGTGCTGTCAGCTTAGGGGAGAGGCCGTATTTGGACCCGCAAAGCACTGGTAGAAGAGAGGCGCTTGCTAAGGCAGAGAACGTGTAAATAGCTCGATCGGGTAGGATGACAGGATGTCAGGATGTCAGGCTGACGCTCAAGTCCATCGTGGGCCAGACCACAGCCTCCAACATCAGACTCAGATTCAAACTCTTTCCTCAAGCCCGAGTCAAGATAGGAAATTGAGTGCAAGCCAATTAACACGGCAAAATCGTAGTCAGCTGCCGTAATCCGGCAAAACTGTCATCCAAAGAACCTCCAGCAATTACTGTAGAAGAAAAATGGCTGAACAGAACCATCAAAGTGCAACAGAACTTGAATCACAAGAGCTATTCAAACCTTCCATCGCACTACGATTTGCCGAAATATATACTTCTCAGCTACATTCAAGCCACGTTTTACTTGACTTGGCGCCGCAGTCGCTTGTCGCTCTCCGGACCCGCCGTCGGGATTCCTCCAGGCTTGCACGTCCACCGGAATCCCCAAAAGTCGTGCATCAGCATTGGCGCCCGCCCCAGGCTATTGGTTCTGACAGCGCGGATGCTTACCGCAAACAGAACAAGCTTTGGGCGCTACCCCAGTGCCCCATGTTTCTTTCTCGGCGGGGTAGCGGGATGTTTGGTGGACGGAGATGACTAGGGACAGGGGGTGCAAGCGAACCTTGTTCATCTGCAGGACATGGTTCTGGAAGGAGAGTGACAGCATGTGGGGACGGAGGTTTGGGAGACAGGAGCCAATGGAAGAATTGCCGCTGACATATTCCGATGAAGGGTGTCGGGGGAATTGGTGGCTCACTTGATGAAAGTTGGTTGTCATTGACAGGGGGATGCATCTGGGGAAGGGGAAGGGACGATGGGATTTAAGGAAGGAGGTATCCACGTCAGATAAGATACTGTACCTCACAGACTTTAACTTCAACTTTTCGGTCGCGGTCAGGGAAGTGAATTCCTTTCTCTCCGAATTCATTCCTACGAATTCAAATCGCCGCAACCGCCATCATGGATCAGAACCTCGATGAGAAGGCAAGTTTTCCTGGCTTTTCCAGGAACCATGTTTACTAATGCGCTTCACAGACCGTGAGGGATTTGGAGCAAGAGCTCCACACGGAAATTTACCCAGGCACAGAGATCATGACAGATGTCGGTTCGCATCACTTCGTGAAGGCTGGAACTGGCACGCACTCCGTTCTCGTTCCCCAGCCCAGCGATGACGAGCACGATCCATTGGTAAGCGGCTATATCCATATTAGGGGGGGTAATTGCTGACAGTAGCAGAACTGGAGTCCGATATGGAAGGGATTTGTGATCTTTTGCGCGACGTTGGTCTCATTTGCTCAGGGATTTGGACCGCTGGCCTTGGTGAGTGTATGCGAGATACTTTGGGTAATTTGTTGGCTGATCAGTGCAGGCTCCGATGTTCGGTGATTACATTAAAGCTTTTGATTCTGATCTTGAGAGTGTGGTGCAATTCACCGGTGTCGCTATCTTGGTTCTCGGATTTTCAAATTTCATCTGGTAAGTTTTTGGAGGTGAAATATGAACTTGGCTGACTTTCCAGGGTCCCCATACAAACATGCTTTGGACGACGACCGGTCCTCATCTTCTCAACATTGATCTGCTTCGGAAGCAGCATATGGAGGGCAAGGGCGAGTACCTATGGCAGTTTCATGGGAGCTTGTGTGTGAGTTTTGGATCAGAGGGAGAATATTACGAAGACTAATGAATTCTCAGACTCAATGGAATTGGCGCAGGCCCTGCTGAAACCGCACAACCCACCATTATCGCTGATGTTATTTTCCTTCACGACAGAGGAAAGTACAACACACTGTATTTCGCATTTTATTTTGGCTCTCTTGCGGTATGTCTCTTGCTGTCAATCCAAGTCTTGATGCTGATCATCCTAGGTTGGCCCCATCATTTCAGGTCCAATGGCACAGCAACTTGGATGGAGAAACTTCTGGTGGCTAAATACAGCATTACTGGGATTTACAGTTGTTTGTTGCACTTTCCTTTTTCCGGAGACCAAATTCAAGCGAGAATTTATACCAGCAAACAGCCAAGTATCTTCATCACCTCCTCTGAAAGGATCTACCGAACAAATAGAAGAAACGCCAGCTGCCCACGTCACTTCCGCAGTCGACCATGCTGATCCCGAGAAAACGGCACCAGTTCAATCAAAGAGGCCGACCGTCGAGGGGGAACCACTCGCACACGTTCACACCCATGAGGATCCGTGGCTGGGCCGCGGCAAGCCCTCGAAACAACAATGGAAGCTCTGGCAACCATTTGAAGGCAATTTCTTCTTCGAGCTTTACATGCCGTGGAAACTTCTCCTCTTCCCAATTGTGGAATTTGCCGCCTTCGTTGTATCCTGGTCTGCGTCCTCGTTCTTGACGCTCAATCTCACCCAAGCACAAGTTTTCGCTGCGCCTCCCTACAGCTTCACTTCTACCAGTATTGGATTCTTCAACTTTGCGATCCTAATAGGACAATTAATTGGGCTCTTCACGGCTGGACCCTTGAGTGATCTTATCGCAGCAATGTTGACGAAGAGGAACAGAGGGATTAGAGAGCCGGAAATGCGATTGCTCACTATGGTTCCCTACATCATTTTGATGATCATCGGTAATTTCGTGGTTGCGTTCGGGTATGAGAACAAGTGGGACTGGAAGGTAAGCAGGACTTTGAAGCATAATTGTCATAGGTGCTAACAGATCTAGATCATTGTAATCATCGGCTACACATGTGCTGGAATTCAAGTTGCTGCCCTGCCCGCCATAACCTCGACATACGCAGTAGATTCTTACAAACCAGTCGCTGGATCCATATTCGTGGCTATCACCGTCAACAAAAACGTGTGGGGTTACGGCTTTTCGAAATTCATTACCCCTTGGTCTGAGGAATCTGGATATGTCAAGCCGATCATGACTAACATGTGTCTGATCACGCTCTGGAGTTGCTGCGGAATCATATTCTGGTATTATGGAAAGACATTTAGGAAGTGGACCAAGAATTCGAAGGTTCATAGCATGTGAGGATGGATACAGGAGGAGGAGCTAGAATCACTCTGTAATCTTATAAAGGGGCGTGAAATAAGAAATAGATACAGATTAGATAGATTTGATATTCCAACAGCAACCTTTGTCAGTAGCGGTGTCGTTCCAAGAGTTGAAATATGAGGCCTCCTGCTAAACTTTCACATTTTAGGCTTGCCCAGTGTTTCCAGGGATCGGCATGCACCGGATTTCGGTAGCACTTGCACTGCCAATGAAAAGACGAGTCTCTTTGAACAATAGAGGTGGGTATTGGTATCCAAACAAATCAAAACTCCACGCGACCCCCTAAATGGTACATTTTTACCCCTTTTCCCTTAAATTGCCACAATCCGCCACCCAAACGCCGATTCCCTCATCACAATACCAAAAGAACCCTTGACCGTCCTTATAAAACCCAATTGCCCTCAATATCAGTATTCATCAAACTATCAAAATACAAATTATCCACATCCTGCAACCCCCAATCCTGCATCCCTTGATCGGGGACCAGCGAATTATAATGCGTACTCGTAAACGACACCACAGGAAAATTATTCATCGGATCGTGCTGCGCGGGCGCGTCCGCTGGAAACGGTATGGTTGCTCCAGGCCAGCCGTTATTGGTTTCTGAGGTATCGGGTTGCATGCGGTGGTCGACGGTGATGGTTTGTTGTTTGGGTTGCTGGTTAGAAGGGGTCGGAGGAGGACGCACGATGGAGATGGTGCCAAAGTAGGGGATTGTGAGACGTAGGTTTCCGGCTGCGCGGCCGGCGGGGGAGTCGACTGCTAGGAGGGAGCGGATTACGTTTGAGGATTGGCTGGCGATGATGTTTTTGCCGTTTCTGCCGAGTTTGTCGAGGGACGTTAGGACGGTTTGCACGAGGTTGCGGTCGTTTTCTTTTTGTTGGCGGGTTTCGGGCGTTTCGGAGCCCTGAGCGGGTTCGATTAGGCCGAGGAGGAGGGTGACGGTTGCGGTGAGGGCGCCGAAGTCGATGATTTTGCAGCAGAATGAGATGTTGGGTGCTGCGTCGCGCATTGCTAGGTAGCGCCATATCATTTCTCGGGACGCATTTAGACAGGCGAACTTGTTGTACTCGTATCGGCGTTCTGTGGCGGCACGGAGCATGAATGGGAGATGGAGTAGTGCTTCAAGTTGGAAGCACCAGATTTGGGTCATTAGTCTGTCGAAGTGGGCTGCAGCTTCTGGAGTATGTTTGTTGGCGCTAAGAACGGGGATTTCCCAGTAAGAGTCAGGCATTTCTTTCTTGAGTTGGTCCAGCCTTTCATCAATTTGTTGTGTCGTAGCATAAGCATGTGAGTTCTCGGACTGGTTTCTTTCTGCGAGACGCGCTGATAGCTCGCAAAGCTTTCTTGAGAATAGTAGTTCTTTGTTACAAGACGGGTTTTGGAACGTCTCCTCAGGTAAAAAGTGATCATCGACTGAACCGATTGGTAGACCCAAAAGAAGACCCTGATGGATTAGTCAAGTCCTTTGATGAGAGTATATCATCTTACCAAGTATCTGTCGCCCTGAACAATTTGATGCCACATTGATCTTCCATTTGGGATCTCCGTGTCTGGTCTATGAATACCCATGAGCTGCCCCGTGTTCAGAGCTCTTCGGAAGGTCAACCAGGCTCGCCGGGGATTTCCGGCATTGATATGGAATACGCCCTGAAGCATCAAACACTCCATCCCTTCCATAGAACTGGCTAGCTCGTCGTCCGAAGTTACGAGGGCTTGAACAGTCGTCAGATACCTGTCCATCCGTGCTTCGATTGATGGCAAAAGCCGGAGTTGCTTCTCATCGAAATCCCCGTCAGTCTGCTGCAGGCAGACAGCAAGATACAGTATAGTCCGCGCAATGATTGTAGGATGCTTCTTGGAGATTTCCGCTAAATTAAACGCTGGAGGCACTATAGAAGATGGGTCTTCGATGGGGAGACTGGCAGCATGTGATGTCATGGCATGGACCAGAAGCCAACAACTGCTTTGCTCAGCGATCAGATCCGCATCTCTTTGAGATGGAAGTATATCAATCAAGGTTTGACGGATTCGGTCCAATTTGGCTGGCCTGCACGAGGGCGCTTTCGACGTGGTAGACTGAACCGGAGTAGGCATCTGAGAAAGACCGTTCTCCCGACGGCCAATCTGTCATAGTGAGCGGGGCTCTAGAATTGCGAACGGGAGACTTACGAGATGATTGTCAAAAAGTGACATAAATGGAGTGGTATCTTGAGAAACGCTAACACCAGAGGTATTCGAGTTGAACGTCGTAAGATCATCATTGGCAATAGATTCTGGGGTCAGAATATCCTTTTGCACTTTGTCGTCTTCTTCATATTCTGAGATTTTGGCGACCAATGTCTCTAACAAACGTTCCACACGACCAAGTCTCTCACCAATTTGGTTGTTGCTGGATGGCTCGCGTTCTTCTGGGTATTCTTGGCTCAGGCATGTTGTTCCTCGAGCAAGACATCCCGAGCAGATAGGAACGTCTTCCGAACTGAGTTGACACTTGATTTTTCTTCGTTTGCCTTTTAATTTACTTAGAATTTGCTTGAAAATCAGACTCGGGTTTGCATACACTCCCAGCAACTTCGGGTTCCTTTGCGGACTCGTTTTCTAGGTGGTTCAGCCCCTGGCGAAGAGAAACCGCTTGACATCTTGAGTGGGGTCGACTGGTTTGAGAATTTGAAGAATTGGACGACTGCGATTATTTTTTCTTGAATAAGAGAACTCAGAAATTAATTTGAATCATCAAATATCAGGAAAATAATCAAAAACAAGAAAGGAAGACGCGACATGGAAACTAAAGGTAGAGGGAAGGTTATGCGCGCCGTTTCGTAAGCACAGACAGCAGCCTTGCATCAATCTGTTCTCTCCGCCGTCGCTCGGCCGAATGAGTCCGCGCGATGATTGGCGCGGCGACATTTGCTTACGCCTTGGCTGACGAGAACTCTCAGGAGCGGAATAATTCCAACCTTGGATTAGGATATACAAAGTTACATACTCATGCGGTATTTTGATAGTATTTGAGCTGGTCAGTGCCTTTCAAGAGGAAAGAGTTTCTTCGGAAGTCTCCATTATAGTCACGTGGTTCATATCTCACGTGTTCGCTTCTCAAGAAAAGAAAAGCATCAATATGGGGTTACAGCGTCCATGTCTCTGGAGAAGCCTATTCCTGTTCTGAACAGCCCTATTTAAATGGCAGTTCTCTATAATCTTGCCACTTGGCTAAACAAAAGAGGGCCCAAACCTCAGCTATTACCAGCCTTCGTCTTCGTCTTCACTCCACACAACCGCAGTCTCTCGGCCCCCCGACTCAGCTTCACTATCTGTCAGAATCTCCTCGTATCGTTCTTTGATATTGCCCTTTGGGTGTCTTGCCGCATATTCTGAGGATTGGGCTCTCATTTTATCCTCCCCATCATCTGACATCCAGGAAGGTCGTTTCTCTATCTTTCGACTTGGGTGGTATGTGTGCTTCAAATTCTTTAGCTCGTCTTTCCAAGCTTGATGTGACATGACATTGGGCAGCTCCTCAAGATAATAATCCGCATCTTCGTCTCCGTCTTCTTCGAACGCGGGATCAGTGCCGTTGTCATCGTTGTCTTCTTCCGGCAAGGACCGAGTGCTCCTATTGTCATTCAAATTTCCCTCCGCCACAGAATTGGGGTCTTCATCGCTCTTTCTGAACTTTTCCTCAAGCTCATCATGAAATTCACCCGTTTTTCGAGCTACCACTTTGATCTTGGGGGCATTCCATTGCGGCATGTCTCGCTGGAGTGCATCAAAGGAATCAGAAGCAATTTTGAGGATCAAATCAGCCCGTTTCCCACATCTGGATTCTCGGTCCCGCAGCTCAATAAATTCAGGAGATGCAACACTCGCCAGGACCTCTGTGTTGTCGATTTCCAACCATGGGTAAAAGGCAATAGTCAAAACTTCGAGTCTGGTGAACTCTGCCCATATCCGAACTGGCAGCACCCCAAACACGTTCAAATCGACCGTCAACAACCGTATATTGTACGTGAACTTGTCCAGATCTCGTTGAATAGATTCTCGAAGCGGGTGAGTTGTGTTGAGCCTGATTAGCAAATCAATTAGGATTTTGAAGTCAGTCCATTCCTATCCCCCAAGGTAGAAGTTATCATATGAGGTATTGAAGTACGTCTCGTTCTTATCGGCTGTGTCCCCTGAGCTGTACGGCAACATCGTGAAGGTCTTGAGGGCCTCCAGTCGAGACTGGCGGCATACGTGAAGAACAGAGGGGACCAACATGGCCTTTGAGCGATAATCAAAAATTCGTTGTACTCGGCTCGACCGTTTAAGTTTGTTGTATTTGACAAAACAAGTATCAAATTTCGGGTCTGTAAAAGCTGTAAAGGAATGGATTCTCGGCGCTTCGAAATGGATAGCAAAGGACCATATTCGGAGTTGAAGCTCGATAGGAAGCTCGAGAAATCTCGTGAAGGTATACGCCGGCACAAATCGATTCCGGGTGGTTTGAATTCCCTCGGACTATTTGTTCATCAGTGTCGTCATCCAAAGGGGGAGGGAGAGACTCTGGTGGCTCACGTAGACTTGGTGCAAGAAGGGGAACTGGATATCGTTCTGGCGTATTCGTTTTGCCTCCTGGAAGAAATATGTGATGCGGCTGATTTCCTCCTCAATTTTTTTCTGGAGCTCTTCATCGACCTTCAGGAATTTTTCTTGTTTGTAGTAAATTTCCAGTTCCGCCATCTCTTCCCTCGTTAGATCTCGACACTGCTCTTCCCAGGGATACTACCGTTCTGTCCAATCCGTTGGCTGATCCTCCGCCATGCTGGGGTTTGTAGTAGAATTGGCGATTGTGTGGGAGGTGCTTGTTTGAATCGGGCATGTGGACCAAATAATTTGTGAAAGGTGATCTCGCGTCCGGGGAGTATGTCGTCATGTACTTTATAATCGAGACACCCTAGGAGATAGCGGCTATTAAGAGATATATTTTGTTCCTAATATACGATGGAAATGGTAAGTTCTATACAATTGTTGTCTGGATCCCGTGGCTGGATTTTGCCAGCAATGGATGGAATGAAATAACAACCGAACGATCAATGAACAATATTCATGAGTCTTCAATCATTATTGTCCTGTTTATATTATGAGATCATATCTAATCATTCTCTGACATACAACCAGTCAAGATCAGAGTCACAAGAGTCGTCAGATTCACTTTCGCTGTCCGTAATGTAACTCCCCAGAGGTTTGTTCAGCCTTTTTGCTTCGACGTCTCCGCATCTCCTTTTAGGATGATATTCGCGTTTCAATTTTGTAACAATATTTTTCGGCACCTCGTACAGCGTTCTAGCTTCGAGCCCTTCATAGAAAGCTGAATCGTCGTCTTCGTCTGTGTTGTCACCCTCCCCTCCTTCCTCGTCGTCCTCCAATTTGCAACTCTTCGCCATCACTGGCTAATAGTTGTCCCTCGATCTCATCATCAAACTCCGGTTCACCAGATCTATCGGAATCGAAATCCGACTTGACAGATTCATCCGAATCAGTCTTCCAACCACAGAATTCAGGCCCTCCTGATTCATTTTCGCTATCGGTGAAATATGTCCCCACTGGTCTACCAGACTCCCAATCCGCGAGACCGACAGTCTTGCTTGGGTGGTGCTTACGTTTCAACCGCTTGATTTCTTCTCGAGGCACTCCATGTGTCATTCTGGCTTCGAGCTGTTCGTAATAGATAGATTCGTCGACTTCTGGTTTAGTTTCGTCTTCACCGCCATCTCCTTCACCATTCTCCATACGTTCTTCCTCTCTCTCCATCCTATCTTCGTTTTCATCATCTGACTTGTCCTGTTCCTCGCAACTCAAGTCGTACTCGTAGTCGGACGCGGTGTAAATCTCGAGGTCTTCTTCCGACCCCGTTGATCGTACCATGACGTCTATTTTTGGAACTTTCCATTTAGGCAGGTCTCTCACGACGCCCTCGAACGATTCCGTCACATGTTTTGATATCCAATCTGCTCGCTTTCCGAATCTTGAGCGTTCGTAAGGCTTCTTAAATTGGAAGCTTTCCGGATCCACTTGAGGCTCTGATTCATTAATCATCGTGAAAGGGTAAAACGCAATCGTGAATACTTCGAGTTTAGGGAATGGTGTCCAGAGCCGGACAGGTAAGGCATTGTAAATATTCAGGTCGACGGTTAATAACCTGATGTTCTGTATATTCTCGACCTGTCTTTGGGCACCAAACTGAAGCTCGCGTGTCGTATTCATTTTAATTAACAAATCGATCAAAATTTTGAAAGATTTCCAGGGGTAGCCGCCGATGTAAAAGGTATCATACAGTGTGTTGATAAGTGCAACTTCACCACGCCTATTCCATTCATAGTCCATGAATGGAATGCATGAAAATATGCTCTTAGTAACCATTCGGGAATCTCGACAGACTGTAAGAAGTTTGTAACAGAGCTGTGAGTCCTCGCTCTTCATTCCTTTCGGGCGTAAATTTATGCGACTAGAGCCTCTAATGACGCGACGGTCACGGCCATTGAAGTGCGCAGTCATGTGGTCGCCACTGCAAATGGGAGCAAAGGAATGGAATTGAGGTTTTTCAAAACGTGCTGCTAGGGACCAAATTTTATGTTGTATATCAACAGGAAGCAATCCGGCACACGCGACGCGACTTCGCGCCAGCCAACACGTGATGCAGAGTCTATATTCCGCATTGAAAAATCTTATGATATTTGATTACTTTTCCTCTATCCTATTCTTGAGATTGCCTATTTGTGGGCTCATTTGTGGAGAGAAAGCTATGTTCGTATACTTGCTGAATTTATATGTGTTTGTCTCGTACCCCTTAAAGGGGCCCCCTTTGCATTTCCCTATCCTCCTCCAGGTCTCAGAATATTTAGCAGGTCGCCCATGCCTTACACAATCGAAGAGGTCCTTCCGGATCCATAGAAAAGGCTCCCATCTATTTCTCCTCCTGCGCCCATGAGACGCCAATTCAAGTAATTAAGCCCTCTGCTTGATCAGATCCGCAGCCTGGAAGCAGCGTTAGCCCAGAATAATCCACCCAACAGAAAATTTAGGATTACCTTCTCCGCGATAGCGTAGACCGTGGCACATCTGCAAGTATTTGGAGTCAGTATGTTCTGGCTGAGAAGTATAATACAACACTTCCCCAAGATTCAGTGTCCATTGAAGAGGGACTCATGAGATGTGCGACAATGAAGGACAGTGAATCTTGTGGGCTTGTCCAAACAAGGAGACAAAGGGATCTGGGGAGTTCCATACAAGTGAGTGCCCGGAATCAAGGGCATGGTTGAGGCATCTACGACACTCAACCCCGAAGTGCCATGAACCCGCAAATCGAGTCCGACAACGCCACCCAGCTCCTTCGGCATCATTGAGTTCGTGCAGGAAGGGTGATAGAATGACGGATTTATGGTCGACCTTGCCAGGTTCTCGATTTCCTGATCAGTCGCCAAGTTTGCAGTCTTGGGATCCTCAACAGGGCTTAGCTGTTGGTGTGCTGGCGCCTGCAACCATTTTCGAGAGATTCTAAATATGGCGGTCATGACCTTCAGATCAATCGGATTAGTGAAAGTGCCAAAATCGACTACAACTTCACCATATGGATCATCCGGGTTCATGTTGATCGAACCTCTGCTAAGAGGTTTGAGGACTACTTGGAGGCTTCGTGCTGCTCCAGAAAATGGCAATTCCATGACGGCAGATCCTAGGGAGCCATATTGTTTAGCGATATGCTCCAGTTGAACCGCATAGCCTTTGGCAACTGTAGTGTCAGTCTGTTCTGGAAGGTAGTTCACGGCGCTTTGGTTGTTAATTGCCGCCACGGTATCCCGCCAGTTTTCGGTGATGGTCTGGAGGGGCAGAAATACCCCGCTATTACCCAAACCAAATGTTGCAGGACCTAGCAAGTGGATATATTAGTCAATGTCTTCCTACTTCTGATGCCTTTGTTCTACTTACCTGTTCTGTTCTGGGCATATTCTGCCTGGGCTGAGTTGTAGAAAGTTGTATTCGGAATCATCATCGTCGGATTTGGTACAGCATCTGTCTTATCTTTTGCAACGTCAGCTTGACCCTTCAAAGCCATTTCCTTTCTACTTGCACTGGAACGGAACGGTTAAATATGCATGATCTTGAAGGTTTTGTCCGACTCCTGGAAGATCAACTTTGGTCTGAATTCCAGCACGTTGAAGAAGTGACTTCGGACCGATGCCACTTCGCTGAAGGATCTGTGGAGAGTGCAGGGCCCCAGCAGCCAAGACTACTTCTCTCTTTGCCTTTACGTGTATCTTTCCGCCATCACTAGTATTTCGTTGTTGAAAAGTCACCCCGTTGGCGTGAAGATCATCAGATATGCTTATGTTCAGAACTTTGTGGCCAAACAGAAGATGATAGTTAGGCCGCTGCTTCGCACGATCGTAGTGCGCAGTTCTGGCAAAAGATCGAGTTTGGGTATCTGGGTCTTGAAAAGTGGGGAACCAAGCAAGACCAGTCGCGTTTCCTCCATTAATTTCCCTTGTTGTTTTGATACCCAGTTCAAGCCAGGCGTTCCATTGATGTTCTATCCAAGCTTAGCAAAAGAAAATACTCGTTCTCAATTGGACGGTAACCACTCACTTTGCCCAGGCCATCCCCATGGAGGATAGCTGACGTGAACAGGGCCATCCCCGTAAGCAGATTGATCAAATGTCACACCGAAGTCGCTCTGCAGCAGCTCCGTAGGAGGAGTGAAGTTCACACTCTAATGTCCAATTAGATTTCTCACTTTTCAAGCCCCACGTCAAATCACCTTTCGGAAATAGGGCAGCAATCCATTCCAGTCCCATCCCTCATTTCCTAGCTTGGCCCACGTATCATAGTCTTCAGTCGAGCCGCGATCAGACATCATGGCGTTGACAGTAGACCCACCTCCCACGACAGCTCCTTGAACCAAAAAGGTAGTACGATTATTTAGGCCTCTCTGTGGAACTGAAGATACATTGTAGACGTATTCAGGTGGAATCATGAATGGGAAAGGTGGGTGAAGTACCCTTGGATCATTACCATCGAGGTTCCCATATTCAATCACTAGTACTGTCTCTAAATGGTATCAGGATATCAACAACCGTGTAACCGAGTACTAGAGGTGTACACCTACTTGTTTCATCTTCGCTCAATCTGTCAGCCACGGTTAGACCGCTTTGACCGCCACCGATTATCACATAGTCATATGCCTCATCAATTGAGGAAGCAGAATTTTTGAGCGTAGCAATACTTTCAAAATTCAGTGGTGAAGCCGCCGAAAACTTCAGAAGAATGGCACTGAACAAGGCCAGAGTAATCAGTAGGTGTTTTGCAAGAGACCCCATCGTGTATGTTTAGTTTTCACTGATCCCCCTCAGATATATCATTGAAAAAGGGGAGATAAAAACACCGAGGTGCCTGAGCGTGAGCAGGCGATTTGCCAAATTCAGCTTCCTGGGTTCTTATTTCATTTTGAAAGAAACAGCTAGTTCCTACTCTAAGCTACTCCATTATATGATTCAATTCCGCATTCGATGCTGACCACCTCAAAGCTTTCACAACATTTGCCTAAAGCATTTCCCCTCGTATTAATGGCTTGAATGAAGCTTGGCGGTGTCAGCACAGAATATTGGCATGTATAAATGCGGGGAAGCTGCGGTCACGAAATAGCTTTACATGGATCACGGAACCTGCCGCAGTTACACCAAGCTTACTCTTCCGGCCGGGAGATTCTAACTCGAGAAGGTACGTCGCCCCGCTGTTTGATGAATCAAAGTTACTTGATTGTGTATAATTTTAATTGTGTTTCTATCCAACAACACGAACCTCCAAGTCTGCGGGATCAATCTCCTAGAACAGTTGTGCACCTCTTTCCCAAGTCGCCAGTCCGCCCTCAGGCGGCAAGAGGCAAAAACATTAATTTTCAGCAGCAAAGATGATAAGACCTTCCTGATAGCTTAGCACCAGAAAATTAACAAATATCCGAGCTTTATGAGAACGAACTGCCCCTATCCCCCCTCGCTTACTAGTGTCGGCACCTTTAGTGTAGTTGAACTTTCCGATACCCACACTACGGACCTCACATTAGGAGTAAAACCCTAGCTATTTTGAGAGCAATAACTCTGGCGAATGGAGTCTAGAGTACTACTAATAGCTCCCTCTAATTCAAGGCTTGTCGAAGACGGTTACGTGCGCCATGCCATTTCTTTAGCCTCACTTGCCTCTGTCCTTCGAAGCATCAATCCATACTGACTTGGTTCAGATGTTTGAAGATTATCTTGGTAACACCCAAATCTAAGTTTCAGCCATCTTCGGTACTCCCTTGTCATCAACGTTGCGTTGCACAGGGTGCCCAAGCTCCTGGCGGACAGAAAAAGCGGCACTACTTTTGAATGTGTCACACCGAGTGGAACATTCAAAATCCGCAATAATTAGTGCCGCTTTTTATGTCTACCGCGAGCCAAGTATTATTATTCGGTGGCGTGTTGCCCCGCATCACCGTGATACCTTCCATAAAGGGGTAAGATGATTACAGCCTTTCCATTAACCTTAAATAGATGTCGAATATTTTCGGAAGACTGCGAAGGGCTCACAAATCTTCAGATTCTCAAAATTGCGAAATCCTTGTTAAATCAATTTGATTCTGCAAAACTTCGTATAAATCATACAATACTAGACAGGAACATAACCAGCGATTTAAGATAGGCGTCGAGCATAGGCCGTGAGCAACTAATGTTCTCTATCTTCCTGGTCGTCATTCATAAAGTGCCTTTAATACCGAAAGTCTGCCTCAAAGAAATATAATCAAAGGGTATCAATCGCGGCCAAAACGCTAACACTTCTTGTACAGTCCAACAGCTGGCAAACCTTCCCACTTCTCTGGGTTCTCCCTCAACTCCCACTCCACAGATCGTTTCAAGTTCCCATCGTGGTCGACCACTGGCTCATACCCAAGCCTCTCTCGCGCCTTGTCAATGCGGTAGGTGGTGTTATAGATCGTGTACTGGATGAAAAGTCGACTCATCGAAAGCGGCGGCCTAATTTGGCCAAGTGTGAGAATCGCGAAGGTATACTCGAGTGCACTAGCTAGCGCCAGTGCAAGCCATCCAGGAATGACGGTTATCTCCTCAAGCTTAGTATTGTCTCCAGCATGGCGCCATGTCATGCGAGTGAAGTCCCAGAACGGCACATTCTCGCCGTCGGATATGAGGAACGCTTCCCCATCTACCCTCTTGTCTTTCGGTTCAATCGCTGATTCGACTAGTGCTCTTGCTGCGAGCAAATGTGCAATCGCCACATTGCTAGCGTAGGCTGGTTGGATGTTATTCCTTCCGTTGCCGAGTTGGATTTTATTCTGCTTCGCCTTCAATGCTGCCAGTTGCGCGGGGATGTACTGAGTATCGCGCTCTCCATACACCAATGGAAGTCGAAGTGCTACTGTCAGGAGCCCATGGCCCCATTTGTCTATTGGGGTATTCGCTTCCCGAACGGCAGCGTCAGCAAGTGCCTTTGCCTTCATGTATGGAATCGCCTTCGAATTCTGGGGCCATAATGGAGCCGTTTCGTCGACATCGATATGCTCGTAATTCTCGATGACCGAAGCAGATGAGGTGTACACAAGCGCTTTCACGAAAGGCGACGCTGATGCACAGGCAAGTAGATTTTTGGTGCCGTTCACGATGGTGTTACGGTGCTCTTCGGGAGTGATTGCCGGATCACTTGCGCTCGGGGACGCTGTATGGAAGACGACTCGAGGTCTCACTTCAGCAAGTAGCCTTGAAATGATCTCCTTACTAGTTATACTGCCCGGATGGTAGGATACACCTTGGATATGATTTGCACTTGGATTTCGGCTCATAACAGAGATTGGTCCACATCCGGGTTCGCGCAACAAGTGTTCAACGATGTGTGACCCAACAAACCCGCAACCGCCGATCACCAATACAGGGCCTAGAGAATTTGCTTGTGAATCCATTGCCACGTGGAATATACGAATTTTGGAGTTCAGGGGGCAGGGAAATCTCGTGTCTTATGACGAGCCCAGGAGCTAGACAAGGCACTCTGGGAGTCACATTCGAGAACGGTCTCCCGACACGAGCTGAATGCACATGTAGGGAGGTGATGTTATCAACTAAGTATTTTCGACTGGTTTTGGATATTTTCGACGCATGATAGCAGTAATTGAGGTACTTCGTGCCCGCATGGTAGTCGTGTGGAAACACCGGATGAATTAGATTGTTCTCCCGGGACCATAACCACAGGGTCCCGAATTCTAAATTAGGACCCGAATAAAAATTAGGTACTGATTGGAGATGGAGCCATCATGCAGAGTTGATGAATGAATGCCTTGGCGATTTGAAGGCATTTCCAGTGCAATCCTCGTACTGAAAAGACCCCAAGGCCACATTCATTGCCTGGTGAATTACTCGTATTCCAAGCCTTGTCTAATTCTCTTGGTGAGATGCTCTCTCTGTCTCAATACTGAACACATTCGAGAAGATATCGCCAAGTGTTGCCTTTTTGTTGTAATGGGGTTTCAGCCAAATAGCCTGCAGGTGGAGTTGGGGTCGTCAGCCAATTATACTTGATCAAATGACTTTTAGACGGTTAAATACCCACGATGCAACTGATATTTCACAGGCATAATATAGTACCAACAGCTGGGTGAGGCAATTATTAGCCCTGTCCAGCCACTTAATTCATCTTCTGATAGCTGGGATTGCGAACCACTGCACTATCGTCACCGGGTCTAACCAAGCGTTCTGATTAGCTACCACACTTGGTTGATATTGGGGATTTCCCGGGGTAGCGAGCGCGGAACTATTTTTAACAAGAGTTTCATATCGACGGATCGATCCCAAGATCGATGTGCTGAAAGCGAGGCCGATGTGGAGAGGAGAAGGCTTGCGGGCCGGACGCCCTCCGCACCCCAACCCAACGAATTGGACACGACATGTGGGACTGGGAAAATATTAAGCTTACGTCCGCCACTAATAGATTAGATCCTGATATTCCTGATATGCCGTAACTTAATGATCTGCCGCTGCAGGTCAACGTGAAATCTGAGCCTAAGTCAGGTGTCGGAGTGGTCTCAAGGAGGGTATTGGGTGAAAGAGTCTGGTGGTGAGATGCTCCCTTCGATTCGCATGAACCAACTGCATATAGTGATTGAGAGAATTCCCGCTAGTAGCCAATGAGGAGAAGTCTACCGAAGACAAGCTTTTGGGGGTTGCGATCTCTGGGCGTCAAAGGCGCAAGCCCTTCAGCAGATGTTACCTGCAGAAATGCGTTCGGGAGAAGGGAGCAATTTGGTTCCAGATCAGGTACCACCCTATCACCTTATTCTAAGGTTTCCAGCGCAATTCGGCAGATGAATCGTACCTGAGGAACGGAACCTGCCAAATTCGTCGGGCTCCACCCTGTAGTGTGAATTCCTATCTGTTCTCGTCGACAGGTTCGTTGCCTTTTACGGCCCGGATCGCTCTCTTTGCTCCCCTATGCAGATGTGGAACGATGCAACCACTATCACACTGTTGATAAATTACCTTGCGCATCGCCTGGTAACCCAACGGATCTGGCCCCACGCGGCCACCACGCCTCTTTCATAGATATCCCGATGGCCAGGACGGACCCCAAAAATTCGTCGAGGAGATCGTCATAAACGAGGACTTGAAGCTTCTCAACTCATCTTGATATCCAACTTTGAAGCTGAGCTTAAAAGTCACGGCCCACTATGTCTGCTTCTGCATCTCTGTCTGATATTATGAACTCACCCCTCCATGCACCTCCAGAGGGAAAGCACTCCAACTTCGTAAATCCAGAATCTCAAGGCTACATTCTCACTGATGTATGCTCGGTCTTTCTGGCTGTTATGACACTGTTCTATACGGTCAGAATGTACGGACGAATCTTTGTGTCAAAAAGGCCACGATGGGATGATTGTAAGTTCTACTCACATTTTGGAACTTGTGATTTTTCGCGTTATTTCTGCTGACGAATTATAGTATTCTGCACAATTGGCTTTGTATGAGACTTTTTCACCCATGCAATACACCAGAAACTAATTCTGATTAGCTTTTGACCATTGTCGTCTATGTCCTGAGTGTAATAAGTAAGTTCTTTAGAGGAATTGGGCGCACTAAACACAGCTAACCATAACTAGGCGTGGAAACGGCATACAATGGATACCACTCTTGGGACGTGACAATTGGACAACTCACTGAATCGAATTTCTATCTGGTATGTACTTCTCACAAATGATGATTTGCGACCTGTTGCTAATTGTGGTCTACTAAAGCTCTCCTACTTAGAAGGAGCTGTCTGCCCTGCTGCGCTTGGATTCATCAAGCTGGCGTTTTTCTTTCTGTACATGCAGCTTTTCAAGCCTCTGCGCTGGATAAGATTGGCTATTTGGATAGGAGGTATTTCAAGTACAGTCTTTTATGTCGCGGTTGTAACTCTCGAGCTTTACTTTGCCACGCCTAGGCGAGGAGAAACATTTGCAACACACTTGACGACCGAATTGGAAGAACACGAGATTAAGCTCACTGTGCCACAAGCCGCTGTCTCGGTGTTTTTTGACTTTTATATTCTCATTTTGCCTCTTTGCGGAATCTGGAGATTGCAATTGAACCCCAAGAAAAAGATTGCGGTGAGCTTAGTCTTCTTGACTGGACTGATGTGAGCTCCTTTTTCTTATTCCAGACCTAATTGAATGTCTTTTAACACCGAACAGGGCTTGCTTGTGTTCAATTCTCACCTTGTACTACCGAGTCGCCTTGCAGACGACGGATGACATTTTGAGCCTCCTGGTTCCGACTTTGATAACATCGTACGTCTTGCTTCCTCATACACCACATCTTTAAACCTACTGATACAAGGATAGAATCGTCGAATTGCAAATTGGGGTGATATGCAGCTGTGCTCCAACTCTGGGCTTCCTTGTTGTAAAAGTAAAAGAGGGCACCACACGCGGTTCCCGAAACACCACAAAGCGAAGCCATACATCCTCATTTGCACGAAACCAGCTATCAAGCAACCGACTTCATAACCACTATATTTCATTTGACGATGGAAAGTATTCTGGAAAGAGTGAGAGCCTGGAAGACTTCGAGATGGGAAACACAAAGTCAGGAACTGCTCAGACTGTCCACACATATATTGGCGGCGGCGGAGGAAACAAGCGTAGTGTTGAAGAGGATGCTATCCATCTCACCTACGATATTCGGCAGCAGCGAGAGCCAAGTCGCTGTGAAAAGGTGGAAGGCGCGAACATGGTCTGAAAAATTTGCACTGGTCATGGGATTCATAGCGCTTGCCTGATGGTCAAATCTTCTTTTTCTAAGGAGTCTTGTAGCATTTTGTCATGTAGACATCTGTATATAACTCACTTGAGCATCAGAGAATATCAATTATTCGCACTTTGATGCTTGAAACCTGGACTAGCGATGTTGGAAATTCCAGGTGCGGTTCAGCGTAAATGAGGGGTAAATTTAGCGTCCGTGGCTAAACTTTTTACGAGCCCAGCCTCAAAAGTCCGTGTTTTTAGGACTATTTTCAGGCTTTAGCGAGGCTCGCAGTATCGGCTACAAGCTTCAAATATCCTTATCACTTCTAAAAAATCAGAATAATAACAAATA
>Ga0247778_1000223_pt1 | contig 96682 bp, 98 predicted proteins | sample UWRJL049202B5_FD_179939 | JGI IMG/M metagenome (GOLD analysis project Ga0247778, IMG submission 179939) | Plant litter microbial communities from Arlington Agricultural Research Station in Wisconsin, United States - UWRJ-L049-202B-5 | ecosystem: Environmental > Terrestrial > Plant litter >... | reverse complement strand
TGTTATTGTGGGGGGGGGGGGGGGGGGAAGTACGAGGGATCCATAATTGCGTTTTCGATGGTGATAATCATGGTTTGGGTAGTTTGGCAAGTTCAATTCAGTGGTTTCTGATGATTACAACATTCATACAGATTCAGTCATGTACTTCGCGACGTCGGGGGAATTTCTCCAAAGTTTCTCGACACGACAGTAGAAACACCATTGTCTACAAATACCCATAACACAGAATTTAACAATACGGATACGCATCTAAGGTATTTTAAATCATGATATCATTAAAGATTCTTTTAGAAGCTCAAATCATACTATATCTTCGACCTTCCTCGGCTTATTCGTGTCATGAGAATTGACCGAGATCTGCGTCGTTTTCATTATCCCTCCGATCTGCTCCTGTGCATTCGATTGCAACGGCAGAAAATTCTCCTCCGAAATATTATCACGATCAAATTTATCTCTTTCCCTCCGCTCTCCAGCCGTCACAGCCGTGGAGCTTCCCTGCCGGCCCAGCTCAAAGTCGTTCTTTCCGTATCCTGCTCCGCTGGTTCGACGGCGCTTACTCGAAGACTGCTGGGCGTATCCGTTTTTGAAGCGAGAGCCTGTACCTCCAATGTAACCGGTACCTTTTCCATAGGTTCCACCGAGGACGGCCTTGAAGAGGGGTTTGAGGGCGGGAATGGAGGCGGCGAAAATGCCCATGTTGCATTCGGTTGAGACCCATATCGTGAGATATGTGCTGTCGTAGAGAAAATCTCCCAATTTTCCATAGCCTGTCACATAATAGAGCCTCACGATCGAAGCACATGCCGCACTAGATGTTGATTGGGGTTAGCTTTTTTCCTAGTTTGCGATTTTGAGGAGAACTGACAAGAGTCCTAACGACAGGATGCCGATGAGCGACAACTTCACCCTGAAGTTGATCTTCAACTTCCACAGCAGTGGGGTTGGAATAAATGCAAATATGAAATCTGTCAATATGTTGCAAGCTGAATTTCCAAATGTTTTAGTAGTCTGATAGTCTGCAGAAGGATATCTAACACCCTGACTCACCAGTGTTGGTATATGCTAATGCCTGAGAAGTCTTCACGGGGAAACATTTTCCGCCGGGGAGACTGTAGTCGAAGTGCATTGCAAAAGGTCTACACTGTGCTAGCAAAGTAGCTGGGAGGCGAATTAGCATCTGTTGGCCTGCTTCAATGCTCAAGTATAGAAATCTCACCCATTCCGGCAATTGTATAAAAAGTGACGAATCCTAGGACCGACCATATAAAATATTTGTACTGCTTGGACGGCGTTAAGCGAAGTAGAAACAATCCCACACTGACTTTTACTAATGCTATGGCAAAAACATATGTAATCTGTGTCGCAAAGTTGAGTTTGAGTCCTGTCTTCAAGCCCTCAGGTCCCAAATCCCTCAGGATGTAGAAGGAGTGGCGTCCGGCACCATAGTGAACTTCCGGAATGACTAACATCCAGCTCATGAATGATACAACCTGACTCTGGTTAGTACCATGGTCTCTCGATTATGTTTTGAAGGGTACTTGCCATTGCTGCTATTATCCAATAGTCATCCCAGGCCATGGATTGAACCATTTTTGCTCGCACCCAGGTTCTTGCGAATACAGCGATGAGTGCAATACTTGTCGTGGCCGCGACAGCGCCATTGATAGCAACGGAACGATGAACATCTGGCTGATCAAATCCCGGAGGAGGAGGGGAGTTCATGGTAGCTGTTTATAAAGCATTACTTAGCCTTGACTGGAGGGCGATTCAAATTTTAACAGCTGGCTCAAATCAACCGTCTCTTTCGATGAATAGTGATAAGTAGCTTTTAATAGCAGGGTCCCAAGTGTGAAAGGTAGAAAAAGGGAACCGTGTTTTCTGGGTCTGTATGCGAACACAAGGCGATCCTCGTGTATTTCACGTGGCCCAAAGTTCCCGTCCCCAGCCCGTGTTGAGTCTTTGACACCGGCTTACAGACGCTTGTGAGCAAAGTAAACGAGAGCCAGCCGAATCTTCCAATGAGCAACGTCTTGCAATTTCAAGCATGTTGAAATAGATCATGGATATGAAACACTTCGAATTCGGAACTTCTCTTTGAGTGGACGGGCATGGAGCAGTCTCCGGAGGGTATCACCGTGCAGAAAGCCACTTTCTGATCCTGCGTGAGATCAGACCCCTAATACAAATGGCGTCCAATCGCTGTGCTTGGCAACGCATTGCGGGGACAATATTCTAGAAGCAATCTTGACCGACATCCGAGTGTCGAAGGCGGCACAGAGAGTCATTGCGGTATGAATTTAGGGGCTACTACATCAAAGGTCCTGTGAGCTTTGACTTGTGGTCTGTTCGCCATGTTTGGCTGGAATGAAAACGTGTTCCATCAGAAATATTGAAGCCACCGGGATGGTCATTCCCCTCAACCGTTGTTCGTGCTTCCCCAGGTCTTCCACCAAATTTCACCTCCAGTCGGGTCAGGACATTCTGCAGCACTAAATGGCCAGCTAGCCACTCGGGTGAGTTCCTTGCTGGGAATTTGCCAAGACACTCTAGATGAGAGACAGTACAAGGATCATCAAAAATCATTCGCGGTCAAAGCGAAGGTGTTGGAGACATTCCTTGGCAGTGAGTAGCTCTTGTTCATGTGCTGATTCCAAGCCTATCAACATGACAATCGTAGTCAGAATGTGCCAAAATACTTACCATCCTCCTCTGAATTGTTTTTGCGTGACGGCCAATGATGTAAAGGAAAGTTCGTTGAAGAATTTGATGATGTTTATTTTGCAGGTGCTGTTTTGGAGATCAGATTCTCTTGAATCCCTGGCTGTATCTGTAGTGGCATTGGCTGAGCAGGGCGGGGTGCGGGGCTAACGAGTAAGCCTTGAAACCTGGGGGAAGTCTCCACGGCCCTGGTAAATCGCACACAACAAGGGCAAAACTTATTCCCGTGGCTAGGCATTACAATCATGAATTGTCTATGCAAGTCTATCTACCCTAACACATTTTATGCCCAAGATACCTCTATCAAAGAAAGCCGATCATCAATTTCATCAATCGTATCCACAAATTTTCCACAAGTCGTAACACCAACATCTAAGCCCAAATGGCTCTGAACTTCTCGTCAAATTCAGTCTTCAACTTCCTGAAAGCCTTGTACACATTCATCAACTTATCATATTCCTCCTCGTCAGTCGCACCAGTGCCGTTGAGTCCTTCACTCTTCAGGTAGTCCTCTTCGGCAACCATGGCATCCTCGCTGGCTCCCCAGTCATCGGCTACCTTTTTGCTCTTTCTAACTTGTGGTGGAGGAACAGGGGCTGCGAATTTATTGGTGGGCTCGGGCTGCTCCGTCTTTGCGGCGACCTCTTCATCAGCGTCATTCTCGGCGGCATCTCCACTGCCCATGATGTCGAGCATCTCGGGGTCTGCATCAGAATCAAGTCCCAGATAGAGGGCCAGAGACGTAGCGATTGTTGCCAAAACCATAGAGAAATCGTTCAGCACAAACCAGACCTACGAAATCAATCAGTGTGCGTTATTTGATTTGGATGTGTGTATTTTCAACTTACATCAGACTTTCTGATACCATTAGCTAACTCAAGAGGTTCGACAGCGCCATGCATGAAGAAGTCGAGCAGGTAAGCGTTCAATGGAGTTCTCGTCTCATCTGGATGAATCTCCAAATGCGGAATGACGGCGGCTTCAAGGAACACACCCTCGCGAGTAGATGAACAGAGGTCCTCGATGGTCGTGAACTCATCCCCAAGACCAGAGAGTGCAACGAAGGCGGATCTTGCGTGTGGAGCAGGAAGGCTGGGCAAAAAGTTGACGGTCGATGGATGATCCTTTGAGTCGCCGTTGACATGCGCAGATCCGTTTGCATTGCCATTGACAGCCTTTTCAGACGAAACCCCAACAGGCGTGTGGGTAAGCGGAAGACGCACTTCCGCTTCCTTTACATGTTGAGCTGCAAATGTCTTGACATAGGTGGTAAAAATGTCCAATGTCTCTTTGTTGTGTTTTCTCAGAATATTAGTGGCATCTTCAGGCATATGGGGAAGGTAAACAATGGATGGCGATCGCTTGATCTTCTCTGCCTCTTCCGGATCATCAACCTCCCTACATACCCTACGTCCAAACAGATGACTAAGAACAAGGATCATCTCATGGAGCACGATATCCGTCTTGGTATCAAGGTCGACGCAGAGCTTGTGGAAGTAGCCACCTTTCAACAGAGCTGGTAAATAGTTAGCTAATGCCGGATCAGGATTACGAGAACCTCAATTACTTACCGTGGAACGCGAAACTTGAGTTTTCTGTGAAATACAGATGTGATACACAACTCGTAAAGTTGACTGGTTCACCACGTGGGCCAAGTAATTCATTGCGGCGGAGATATTCAATCGAGAACCTCAAATGATGCAGTACTTGCTCTTTGAAACTCTGGCCACCCAAGTAAAGGCGCGGCTGTGAAAGGAGAGAATTGATAGCCTTGACGGCATACGCAGAGCTATTTGAGCCATTCAACAAAGTGAATAACCTCAAGACCAGAGTGGTCGTAATTGGAAAGTGACCCGTGAGCTCTGGAAGTCTGGAGCTTAACAGCCGGCTTGCACGTTCATGCGATATTCCTTGGAATACAACGTTACCGAGCAAATCGAAGCCACGACGACCAGAACGACCGGCGGCTTGTCGGAAATTGAGGGCCGTCAAAAAGACGGAATCGCCGCTGAAGACGACTGTGGCGCACGGCATGTTGATACCTAAGCTCAAGGTTCCAGTTGCCACCACTATTCTCAGAAAGCCTCTTCGGAACAGCATTTCGACGCACTGCCGGTATTTTCTGTTCATACCAGCATGATGGACTCCGATTCCTCTTCTGAGCAATTGGATCAATTCCTCCTTGATATCCTTCCATCTCAAAGCCCGAATGTATTCGTCAAGCTCAGCTTTCTGAAGTTTCTTGGGGTCCGCGAAGCTGAAGTCTGGTTGTGGTGCCTCAGGGTCGAAAAGATCGTAGATGGAGGACCCATCCGATGCTTCGTCGCGCATGCGATCTGTCTTGGAACCACCTTCGTCGTCATCCTTGTTGGTTTTCTTAGATGGCTTTACTGGCTTTCGCGATTTCTTTTCCTTAAGTTCTTGGTATTTCTCGTACCCTTCCATCATTTTCTTCCACTGTGGGCCTTCCTTCCAGCGGGCTTCTGCCTCAGAGAGCTGTCGTAATAGCGCAAATGCAATTTCCTCACACTGACTTCGGTCATAATTGAATAAAATTGCCGGAAGTGCTCGACGTTTGTGCAGTTGATAGAGCAAAGGCAGTGTCGTAGCCTTTAAGTCTAGGGGATTAAGCTGCGCACTATCCGTGACAGAGGAGGTAGGCGAGGGCATTGGCTCCCCAGCATCTCTTAGCCCATGAGGAGTCAGCTCTTGGACTACTTTATCGAACGGAGAATGGCTATCTGCCATCCACTGAAGAAGGATTTTCTTCAAGTTTTTTTCCCACGCAAAGATATCAGCTTTCCGAACGCATGCCGGTAGAGCCTTTTCTGGATTAACCGATCCTGGAACCTTGTATGCATCTGTCTGGCATTTGCACATAGCCTTCCACAGAGACAGACAGTCCCTAGGCTCAAGAGCAAGGTCATCCGGCATTCCACGAGATTTGTCAACCAGACTGGCGACCGGATGGAATTGCTCGAATCCCTCTAGTCCTTCTAGACCGAGACCCAACCCGTAGGATTTTCCCAGTCCAGCAAATCGGAAAGTATTCGGAGGCTCATACATGTACTTGCGCAAGTCCGAGTATCTTGTACCGTGCTGAATCATTTTCAGCTCGGTTCCAGTCGCTTTTTGAGTCTCGATCAGCCAGTCATTGAACTGCCCCGGGTTACCGACTGTGGCAGATAGCGCAATGATAGGGCATGGCGAGAGCAGGAGAAGCTGCTCCCATACGACTCCATCTTCAGCTTGGCCGATACAATGGATTTCATCAAAGATTATTCGACGGACTCGTGGAGCCCAAGATTTCGAATTCGTTGGTGCTAAAAGCATAATTTGAAGGATGTGTGGCACTGTGACCAATATTTGGCAACCTGTGGGGTTATTGACACGATAATCTCTGGTATGGATTGCCCAAACACCCTTCCCGGCAAGAGGATATTTCTTAGAGAAGCGGCCTAGCTCTGTTAGCGGATTCCTTTCAACGCATTCAGAATACATGAAAACTTACCTTGAACTTCAGCTGCAATTTGATTGACAAGAGCTTTAGTAGGCGCCACGTAGACAAGCACGCCATCATTATCAGCCCGGAGAACCTGTTCCATGGCGTAAAAGGAAATGAAGGTCTTTCCCGCGGAGGTTGGTGCTACCACGAAGACGCTCTTGTTTGCATCAAGTTGATCAAGGACGTCTCGCTGCCAGCCATCAGGCACAAAACTAGATACTCGAGCATCAGGTTTGGCATCAAGCATCCGATCCATATATGGTCCACAGTGGTTCAACTGGAATTCATACTGTGTCATGTCAATGCGTAATGACTGCACACTCGCTGGGTATTTGAAGGCAAACGACAACTTCCGATCTGTTGTCGCAGCATCGAACGATGACATAGCGTCTGTTATACCTAGCAGAGTACAGACTTTGGTGGCATGCAGAGCTATCTCTTTGCTGTAAGGTGATTTGACATTGCACAATGTTCGAACTGTGGTCCAAATCAAAGCCACGATGTGATAGTTGCTTGACTTTGTGGCACCTTTGGCGGCTTCAGCCCACCAACTCAAGAGGGATTGGAGAGCATAAGCATTGATTTCGCCCTCAAGATGCGTCGTCTTCGTCGAGTCCAGACCTTTGAGATACTCAACGGTCCTCAGATAACGATCTTGGTCATTAGGGACGGCGTCGAGGTCTTTCCTTACGGTACTCCAAGCTGTGAATGCCTTTTCGGCTTCATTTCCACCCTTTCGCTCTTTGTTGTCGGCGATCATTTGATCTTTCTTCGAAAGTCCAGCAGCGCCTTTCTTAGTGCCCTTTTTGGCAGCCCCAGAAGATTTGCTTGATGAGGCGCTCTCTTTGGTAGACTGCGCAGGACCTTTGCTGACTTTCGGATCAGCGATTTTGATAAGTTGCTTCGGACCAACTGTGATGGTCTCCGCATCAAGAGCCTTTCCTGTAGCCCCCGTAAGACTTGCTGCGTAGGAAGTCATTTCCTTCATGTAGAATTGATTTGTTCTGAGAGGATTTCTATTGATCGTTAGAAGTGCTGGACATAGCAAAGTGAATTTGCAAGGCTTTAACATACCGCCATTTGGAAACTTTTTGGACAACAGGGGGCTTGGTGGTAAGAGGCTTCTTGTGGTTATGCCAATGCGTTGTCTCTCGGTACAGCTTCATGGTTCCAAGTCGGGATGGGAGGGATGCGTCTGTATCCACGTGGATGGATTTCAAGTGTGCGTCAAATACAGGGTGAGAAAACGGCAGAACTGCAAGATCGTCTGATACTGGCTCGAAATCGCCCTTCGATGCACTAGTTTCAGATGATTCGGGTTCAGCACTCCCTTTCATTGAAAGCTCTTGCTCTGTCAATTGCATGACCAGTTTAGAGAGGGCCGACCAATCTTTACGAGCCGCTAGAGGGAGAGCATCCTGTAAAGTATTGTCACACATAGCTTGAATAACAACTCTGAACAAGCGACCATCGATAAAGTCAACAGCGTCTTGCCGGGCTTCTTTAGCTGCTACAAGGTCGATCCATGTTGAGCTTTCCACAGCATAACGAAGAACGTCGGACAATTTGGCGATGAACTCGTCGATCTGCTGATCAAAATCCTCATCAAAGGTTATGAGTGGGAATCGTCGCTCTGAGAGGGGCAGATGTTTGAGGATGACGGTGTGCAAGATGAATGCAGAAGCCATGAATAAATCACAATCTTGCTGTTTCAAGATAGTAGAGACTCCGTATACAGCAAGATAAAAACTTTCTGATAGCCCAACAGACGGATCTTTCACAAGCCCCTGAATAGTTTTCTCACTCACTTCAAGCTCTTCCCCGTCGGAGTTCCGAAGCTCCTCCAAAAACTCGCGAGTCTCATTGATCTCTGTAACAAACTGCGTGGTCATCATAAGTTTTCGCTTGCTGGAGGTGGTGAAACTCTCTACAATCATGGTGAAGACCTTGGAATCTCGGAATTCAATACGATTGATAAGGGCGACATTGAGCTGATGGGTGTTCCACCACCAGATCATTCCACGTAGGAGAGTCTTTGCAAGCTTCTCATCTTCTGAATTCTCTACTGTATTGGCAGATCTTGAAGATCCATCATGGATCATCACAAAGTGTACTGGTGTGATGTGAAGATAATCTTTGAATTCATCACTCTCCAAAGAAGCGAAAGTGTTGACCAGCACGTTTGGTTGGGCCGCAGAAAGGCGAAGAGTCAAGTGCTGCTTGATAACACTCCGGGCAAACAAGTAACGCGATCGATGATTCTTGGAAGTTCCCGGGGGAATACACAGCTCGGCATTTTCTGAATTATATATTAGTCAAATTCAAATAACGGAATGGTAAATTCACCTTCAAAGAATGCCACGTGGAATGAACAGTGCCGCTTCACCAAGTTCTCAAGAAATCTCTCTACAACATAGACAGCATGTAGCAGCTGGAAGCCAGCTGGGATTGTTAGCAAAGAGTGTTCGCGAAGAGAGAACGTAGCAGAGGTCAGTTGCTGTATGATGCTCCAAAAATGTGCCTCCGTATCCCTTGGTTGCGAGCAGTCAAGCCTAAGAGATTTGCGCGTGATAGGGTACTGAAGGAGTGATATGAAGACCTGAGAGAATTATACTTACATTGAAAATCGATCCGATCATCCTCGAAGGCCTCTCTCAATAGAGAGTCGCCCTCGAGCAAAAATAATTCTTTGCCAGCGTAATCACCGACGAGATCGATGAACATGGGCCGGCTGGAGTCATACCAACTTAGTAAGGACCCCGTGCCGGGAACGGGTTCCTGGTCAAGCGCCATGGCTGTGGTGGCGAAAGTGGTGTGACACTATTCTAGCAATTCATATCGCTTTTAGAAGATAGTTGATGTTTTGTTCTTTATGACCTCTGAATCTGAACAGATAAAGGTGTATCAAGATTTGGCAGGTGTTGGCGCAATTTTGCAAAAATTGTTTGTGGTTGTTTGGACTTTTGAAAGTTTGCAAGGCAGGCAGAGTTCAAATAGAGTTAGCGTCAACTTAGCGCCAAATCCGTTCTGACACGTGATAGCCCCTTTCACTTCTCAGTTTCGCTTTTGATTTCGTCCCTGAAGTCGTTGAAAAGAAGTTCTTTATCTACTCACTATCTAGCTGTGATCAGATGCATATGACTAGCTCCTTCGAATGACGAGAGGATCTCTGGGCTCCTGGCCATGGCTTGCCTACTTAAGCAACAGATATCTGTTGGGCAATGCGATCTCTTGCGCTTTCTCAAGAATATCCACAGAGCGCTGTGCAACGTTCAAGAACTGGTCTTCGCAGCGTGGATTTTGAATCCAAACGAATTTTCCGTTCTCGATAAGCCTCTTTTGGTCGAGTTCGTCGGTTGAGCGCTGTCCAAGTGAGAAGATGCCCCGTGAAATAGAATCAGGAAAAGTTTCTTCCTATTTTCAATATAGTCCTGCCCTTTCATATCCTTCATGCCCTTGGATTTACCCGAAGAAACTATAAAGTTCTAGTTTCCTGGATTTTGGGACATTTTTCGCGACGTGGTGTGGCCGGTGGTTCTGTGGTTTGGACACGCCGTTCTCCAAACAGAGGGCGCATGGCTACTCCGTTCGTAATCCTACCGTTGGCTATGTCTCTTGAATCTGTGATCAATTTGTGACTACCGAATAGGGAATGAGGGCATAACATTGATCACATATGATCAGCTAAAATGAGTGATGTATCGTTGCCATGGAGTCTTTTGTGCCACGGACTTCAGTACCATGGAGAGCCTGGATCTTCGATACAGCCTGTACTCCTGAATAGTGGTGATTTGGACATATGGGCGTTTCAGTAGTTTCCTTATTCAGTTTGTTAGCATTACGAGTAGGCGGATATGCAGGTTTGATTGCTTGATTTCTTGTTAAATATTTAATTTTTGCCTTCTTCAGCTAATGGGGAAATATCTTCAAGGGGACTATTCTCGGCCTCACTACTAGGCCCGGTCGCATGGCTAAATATCTTGGTTTATTTCCCAGATAGGAAATTGGTTCGATTACAAATCCTCTTGCTTTGGAATCAGGTCACATGTTGTGGCACAACTAGTAAGATACTAAAGGAGAGCCAACGGAAGCTTTTTCACAACCAGAAGCAAGAACTTGAAGCAAAATGGCAGAGTTAGGATTGAGTCCCTTCATGAACCAAATTATTAAAAATGACACTGACTTGCTGCCAGCCTCGAAACTTTGGGGACGAACCTCATCACCTCCGGACCCCACAAAGTGGAAGCTACCCCGCGCAGGGTCCGTGCATTGTTCGACGGAGCATGGATGTTCGACACTACAAGTGCTCGCCATGTCTGGGAGCATAAATACTTCCCGCAATTCTGGGTCCCTATTGAAGCCGTGAACCCCGGCGTACTTACCAAGGGGGAAGCGCTGGATTCGGACTCTTCGGCTTTCCGAGCAGTAGCCAAAGGCAAGGAAAAGACTACTCCTCGAGTTCTCATCTTCTACAAGGGTCCGCTGGCTGGTCTCGTCAGGTTCGAATTTAAGGCCATGGGTAGGAAAGCTCGTTTCTGTTAGCTGCTATTGCTGATTATGATAGACGCCTGGTTTGAAGAAGACCAGCAGATTTATGACCACCCTAAAAATCCGTACACACGCATTGATATCCTGCCTTCCTCGAGGAAGATTACGGTAAAAATTGGCGGGATTGCCATCGCGGAAAGCTCAAATCCAATGTTCCTTTTTGAAACAGGTCTAAGAGCCAGGTTTTATTTGCCCAAAACTTCGGTGAGTGCAGCATTCTTTGGGTGACAAACGGCGCTAATGACGAACTAGGTGCAATGGCAATATCTTTCTGAGAGTAAAACTACGTCAAAGTGTCCATACAAGGGCCTTGCCAATTACTACAATGTGACACTTCCGGATGGAAAGGAGTATAAAGATGTGATATGGTGGTACGAGTATCCAACGACGGAGTCGAGTGCTATCCAAGGGCTCGTCTGCTTCTACAACGAGAAAGTGGACATATACATCGACGGAGCCCTTGAAGAAAAGTAGCTGCACCATAGGAGGAAGTACCAATTATAAGAAATTTCCAGGTTTTGATCAACTTCAGCGGCCAAATAGCTGTAGCTTCCGCACAATGGTTTTCATATAGCGTAACGATCAAATCGTATGAAGCGAAGAAAAATGCTGCCATTGCCCTCAAACACGTGGATCAATCTCTCCATCCCCAAGCAACATGACATCATCCCACAAATCTTTGCATTGCGTTGCGGAGAAAAATTCATGCCACAGGACTTTCTACAGGTGAAGCTTCAGCGACTCTTGACTGAATATGCCTAGCATATCTGTAGTCTTCACCAAATTTTGAAGGAACCAGAATCCCTCTTTCTTGCCTCGAGTAGCAACACATCCCATAAACAAGATCCATAGAAGCCATGTCTGGCATTCATCCGTAGACCCTAGCCACACAAAAATCTGCGTCTCAAGAGAGTTTTGCAACCTAAGCACCATTCTGTCGATGATTTTTGAATTCTGCGGAATCTCTCGAATGAAGAGATACGTGTACAAATGCACCGCTGTCTTGAGCGGAATAACCTCGAATGAATGTTGGCTCTTGAGTGCCGGTTCGTCCTTCGAAGAGCCGTTCAGTGCGAGCAAGTCATATTCAAGGTTGTAAATCATACAACTAGCTTCTACTCGGCTAACGACTGTGACTTGATCAGGGTCTATAGCCCTCGAGAGACGTCGAATCAAATCCATAATGCTGATCATGGGCGAATCCATTCCGAATGAATTACCAACCTCTATGGCCGGAAAATTGGGAGGGGGAATATCCAATAGTACCGACCCCTGCTTCTTGAGAGCCTGGCGGGAAAAGGCTGGCTGGGCGTTTGAGATATTGGCGTAACAGAAATCGGACCTTTCATAGGGTCAGCATACATGGGCATGAGCGAAAGGGCTAGGAATCGGGAGGCAACCCTACCAAGTAACAATCCTGAGAAAGACCCCACTTAGATTCTGGATACCGCCTCGAGATTCGACCATCTGTCTGAGCCCTTTCATGTGCATTTTAGATAGATGGTAATTCCCGTTAAGATTCTATTGGCAAACGGTTAAGATGGGAGATAAGGAAGGCACGCTTGGGTGCACCTACCTCTTTGTTTGCCAGCATGGCAACTGCTGCTATTGTTCCGTCACTGAAACTTTCATTACCCTGAAGCCGCTCGTTGATGATTCTGAATGCTTCGCCACCATGGTGCAAACTGTCCCGCGAATCTGAAATACCCCGCTTCAAATCGCGGTGTAAAGCAACAAGAAAAAGCACGGAATGAAGAATGGCTTCATCAGCTCTCGCAATAGAGAAGAAATCCCCTGTGGGGTTAATTGCGACCGAGTTCATCGAATACGAAGTATGATCTACGCTAGTTAGCATTCAAAGTTCCTCCACACATGGCCCGCTTCGAAGACTTGAGGCTGAGAGCCAAATCCAGAAAGACTGATAACTCACAATGCTTAAGAATCCGATCGCTAGAGGGTAATAGTGGAACTGCAAGAGTGTTGAAGGGGTCCAGACCGGCTCTAAATGAGAATGATAACCCCGGCGATGGTGAACGGACCATGTAGGCTCCTTCCCCCAATGCCCTTATCAAATGCACCGCATTTGTATCATTTCCGGAATGCACCTGCTGCTTATTCTTGGCCTTGGTTTTCGTCTTGTGCGACCAACTGTCTAATTTAAACCTGCCTTTATATTTGGAAGGCTCCTCTGGGCGGACGCTTTCTAAAGTGTTCGCCTCGCCCCTCCCTTGTTTGTGTTTCCACAAATAATCTCGCATGGCCTGGGTGCGAACTTGCTTGGAGATTTTGGGGCTGTTCTTAGTAGTGGGCTGCCCTGTAATCGTCACAAACTCGAGCATTGGTGCCGTCTGAGCCTCGAGGTCCGAAGCGATCTCGTCACTTCTCACGACCGAGACTTTAAAACATATCAGCCTTGACGATGCTCATTATTAGAAACATACCTTACCATTTTTTTCACTTCTTTTCGGTCTTCGGCCAGTAGCTGTAAATTTCGAATGCTGACTTGATGGGCTGAATCCTGCACCTGGCGGAGCCGGCAGCATTTTCTGTACCTTTGACATACTATCCTCTTACGTTTGTGGTTCAAACAAGCTTTAAATTATATACTTGTTGGTTAAACAATCGCGAAGTACTGTTGTATATCTTTACATCCTCCTGCTTACAAACCTTGAAGGAGATCAGTAATAGCAGCCGTGGCGACAAGCCTGGGGCGTTGAGAAGGCAGAAGCGGCGCTTGCCACCTCCATAATTATGCAGATCCTTTCATATAAGTAAAAATACCTCGATGCTGAAGTATTGACTCCAATTCTCACAGGCGGTCCAGATGTCATATTGTACCAATATTTTATGAGAAGAATGGGGGAGAAGATGTGATTGGTGTCCGAGCTCATGCATGCTGGATTTGTCAGCGCAGAAGTGGATCACAAAGCGTCAACCTTTGGAGACTTCTGCCACTTTCTCCTTCTTGGGTATATGTGCATGGTTTCGTGATTTCCAAACCAACCAAGGCAATTACTTTACGCCTCCTCAGGATTTTTGCCAGACGCGTTTGTTGTCGAGACTCGCCCTCAAGACCCCGTCTTTCCAGAATCTCAACGGCGCGGCGCGAATACTCTGTTCCGATCAGATCACCAAATATGACTTTTACTCTCCTCAGAGCCTACCACGAAATGGAACATGAAATGGGATTCGACTACCGGGTCGCCAATATCTCATCCTCCTTGAGAAATAAAATGATTCAATCGAAAGCCGTCATATCTGGCCTCATAAATTCTCATCAAAGTTGAGAAAATGGAGTGCGGCAAACGAGTAAATCTTGTTTTCATTTTGGAAGTGGATCTTTTATCCAAAACAAGACATTTTGCGGGCTTGTATCGCACCTTTTACGGCATCTATAACCCTATTGAGGCCACCAAATTGAATAATGTCAAGCAACTTGACTCTTGGTCGGCCGACGACAAGTTCGGCAGATGCAGGAAGGACATTGGCAGACTTCGCATGAGATGACACCAGTCGACTTCTGTAGAATGTCAATAGGCTGGGAAACCTATTGTCACGAATTGCGGGCTTCAATCTTTGAAATGGATGTCATGTCTATTTGCTACAGAAGCACCCTAAGAATTATTAATTATTACAATAGGAAATACCGAAAACGCCTTTGACCATAATCGCCATCACACCTGTTCGTCCGCACGCTTTTGCTGCTCTTGCCTCTGGAGAAGAGACCTCGTAGTAGGTGCCGAGCTTAAGGTACCCATCTCAGCAACCTTTTCCTTCATCGAATACTCCGACATGCTCTTCTCAGTTCCTTTTCTACTCAGAGACCTGACCGACGATGGCCTCGATTTTGCCATACTGAAGAATCCTTGTCTCAATCCCAACTTCCTCGACCTCCTTTCAGATTCATCTCTGTCCTCCGCGCTTGGCTCAAACAGGTGGAACGTCCTCTTGATGCCCTTCCAGGCTTCAATACCGAGGACAAATACGCACACAGCGCCAAATGCAAGTCCCCACTCCCAACTTATTCCGATGTGCTTGAACACCGATGTATTTAGACCAGGGATATAGACCGCTGGGAAGACGGAAAGAGCACCGATAACCACAGCCCAGAACAAAAACTTGTTCTCCCAGACATCAGCGAAGAATGGGAATCGGCTTTCAGAAGCAGGATCCAATCTGAACATGCTTCGACGGATGGACTTGAACTCCCAAGCTGAAAGGAGGATCTGCCATGTCAGTTCCGCGAATACCGCAGCACGAGCTCTGAAGACGGGCCTGCAAGATTCGCTGAAGGTGCGATTGCACTCATGGCCAAGGTCTCCATCGTTGACGCCATAGATGATTATGACGAATGTCAGCAACGTGGTTGACCCCATCAAAAGGCCATACACCAGCATATCCACCATAATTTGCGGAGTGAAGACACCGTACTTGGTGTTGTGCGGCGGCCTTCGCATGATATCTGAGCTTGCTTTCTCTCTTCCCAATCCAAAAGCGGGGAAGGAAGACGTCAGCATATTGATCCAAAGAATTTGCAGCGGGCTCAAGGGGAAGACCGAGAAATTCGTCGAGTCTTGGAACCCCAGCCCTGCAATCAAAAGAATGACTTCGCCAACATTGGAGCACAGAAGATGGAGGATGAATTTCTGGATGTTGTCGAACATCCTCCTTCCTTCGCGAATTGCGGACACAATACTGTTGAATTTATCATCCGTAAGAACAATCTTCGCGGCTCCCTTTGCAACATCTGATCCGGCGAGCCCCATGGCAATTCCTACATCGGCAGAAGACAAACTCGGGGCGTCGTTGACACCATCGCCAGTCATCGCCATGAATAGACCTCGGCGGCGGAGAGCTTCGATCATGCGTGTTTTTGTGTCGGGGGCGCAGCGGGCGATCACGAGTGGCAGCTCTGGCAGTGCGTCGATCTCTGCGTCGGTCATTTTATCGAAGTCAGTTGCTTTTTGAATGATTGAAGCCGACACATCCGCGGGCAAAATGGAGAGGTTGCGAGGAACAATGCCAATTTCTTTGGCGATAGCGGTTGCGGTAGCGGGGTGGTCTCCCTGTTCGGTGTGTTAGTTGGGATTGATTTTTGTGTGGAATGGGATGACTTACAGTGAGCATGTGGACCTTGATACCGGCCTCGGAACATTCACGGACGGCGTCCTTGGTTTCATCTCGAGGGGGGTCATAAATTCCGACCAAGCCGAGGAGGGTCAAGTTCTGTTCGACTTCTGTTCTCAGCTCATCATCGCTGCTGTTTCTTTGCTCGGCGGTAAAGTCTCCATCCCACTCTCTGGAAGCGATTGCAAGAACCCGTTGTCCTTGGGCAGCAAACTCGTCCATCTGAGCAATCACTTGTTCCTTCAATTCATCGGTTATTGGTTCCTTATGAGAGTTGGTTCCAATGAAAGAGCAGAAGTCCAGGATTCGCTCGACAGCACCTTTGGTGAAAACCATGCTGGATCCACCCTCTGCCGAATTGTAAACGACAGACATTCGTTTGATGCTACTGTCAAATGGGAATTCGGCAACTTGCTTCCAGCCTTTGGATACAAGCGACTTTTTCCCATAGTCGAACCGATGGGCAAATACTTGTAAAGCAATTTCCGTTGGCTCTCCAGTAGTTTGCCATTGCTGGCCCTTTTCGCCCTCGACTTGCTCCTGTTTGACCGTTGCCAAATTGCACAAAGCTGTGGGCTGTAGGAATTCCTTGAGATCAGGGGTCAAAGTTGCTTCCTCTTCCTCTGCCTCTGAATCTCTGTTCCTATGTTGATCCCTGGCCAACTTGTCGGCTGGGACGTCAAATTTCAAAGCTGCGGCGCTTCGTTGATGATCATAGTCGGTGGTCTCCTCTGGTGTCGCGGCTTTCGGCGCCAAAGCAGCACCCTTGCTTACCGTTCCCTGTATTGGGTTGTTTGGGTCCATGGAATTGTTGACAGTATATATCCCTATCTTTGGAAGCCATATTTTTTTGACGATCATGGCTCCTTGAGTAAGCGTGCCAGTCTTGTCCGAGCAAATGTTGGTTACTCCTCCAAGTGCTTCGAGTGCAGACAGATCTCGAATGACGACGTTTGCTTTTCTCATGACGGTCATACCGACCACCATAGTGATGGTCAAAACCCTATAAATGTCAGCAAATGACTAGGGGTACTAGGGTGGATTAGTACTTACGCGATCAAAGACTCAGGAATGATTGCAATTCCAGTGGAGATGGCATAGATAGCCACTTCGTCCTAGCAAGTGTTAGCATCCGCTCTAGGGCAGTCAAAAGGAAGGTATGAAATACATACCGTCACATTGAAACGGTTCACTCCAAACACAATGATAGCCAAAAGGAGAGCACAGCCAAATAAGATATAAGCAACCTTGGAAAGCTTTCTCTGCAGAGGGGTGCCTTCAGTGAGGCCCAAGAACTTGCCAACAAAGTCGTAAATTCGTCGGGCAAGTCCTTTTACGGGCTGGGCCTTTCCATATTTCTTGTAGTTCATAGAACGGCCGGCTTTTCGATTCTTCTTGGTTGTCGAAGCGGCGATCTTGCCTACCTCCGTCTGCATGCCAGTGAAGGTGACGATACCGCGGCCTCGACCTTTAGTAACAGTCGTTGTAGAGTATGCCATGTTGAATCGATCGCCAATACCAACTTCCCCTTCAGTCGTGGCCAGCTTGTCTCCAGATCCGGGCACCACGATGTTGTTTTCCACGATTTTCTCGACGGGTTCGGCCTCACCTGTCAACGATTTCTCATCACAATTGAGGTTCATCGCTTCGAATACTCGTAAATCGGCTGGTACGGTGTCGCCGGTCTTGAGAATGCAAATATCTCCGGGTACAACTTCCGAACTGTGCACAATTCGTTAGCAAACATTCATTTCAGAGATATGCTTATTCTGTGTCATGCGTTTCTCAATGTGTGTAACGTACCTTGGAATTACGTCAATCTTTCCATCTCGCAGAACTGCTGCACTAGGCGATGAAAGTGCACGCAACGAGTCCATTTTTTTCTCGGCTTTGAATTCCTGGAAGAATCCAATGCCGCAGTTGAGGACAATGACGGCAGTCAGTACACCGCCCTCAATGTAGTCACCTACGCCGTAACTCAGAGCCATGGCGAAAACAAGGACCTATTTCATTGTTAGAAGAGTGAAGTGTTGTTCTCAAAGACCGCAACGTACCAAAATCATGGCATTGCTGATCTGTTTCAACAAAATTCTGTACCATGAAATACCTCCTCCGCCCTCCAGCTCATTTGGCGGGAAGTTTTTCTGGAGCTCTGCTACCTTTCGGGCCGTGAGTCCAGTTTCAGTGTTTGTTCCCAATTGCTGGGCGACATCATCCACAGCCAGGAGGAAGGGATGCTTGTCTGTTTCCTTGTGGGTTTGTGTGTTGGGTGCCATTGTGAAGTCGTTAGTTTAAGGCGGGTCTGTTGAATTGTTTTTGCATTCCTAATCAAGGGAATGCTAGGGAATGTCTAAGTGAGTATATCAGAAGACTTGTGTCTGTTTTCCAAGAACCAAAAAGAGGGGGAATCGCAACTCCTTATATAACCCCTCAATGACGGAAATCGGCTCCGTGGTGTGATAACAAAAGTTGGATGCCCCACCATCTTCAAGCCCGCCAAGATGACTGTTTTCGTACGACACATATCGCCCAATGAGTGTGGGAGATTTAGAGAGAAGTCCAAGAGGCTAAGGCTTGGTGGTGGACTCTGGTGTGGTCACATGAGGCGCCAAGTCTCTCCGCCTCGTTCTTCCGCCCCGAAAGCCACGGTAGCGGAGAGGAAACTAGTATTGGCGCACCGCGGAGGTGGCGAAAGAGGTAAGGCACGAGCTGCGCTGTTGATGTCATTGGTTCCAGCTCATTCTAGCCCACCTTTCATAGGGCTTGGACGCGTCATGTGAGCTTGGCGGGGTATACGCCAAGGCTTGAGCTATCTTGGCGGGGAGTAACTTTTAAAGTCGTCGGTTCGAGATTCGCAATACTCGAGTAATCGACTCTGTATGATGACATCGGTTCAAGCTTTCGCAGGGAGAAATATTCGCTGGTGGTCTAGCGCTTCGGTTATGTCACCGATTGGATCAATCATGTCAAAAGCTTAAGCGATACTTAAGATATGTCCGGACGGAGTAGGTCAAAATTAGGTTTTCTGTATAAGAACATGCTAATTCTTGGGCAGTCCAAACGGTACATATCTAGGCACATGTACGCCAGTAATTCAAGTTGGCATTTCAAAGGTCCATTGGATGTGAGTCGCTCCATGTATTTTAATGTCCCAATCTACTTCAATTAATCACACTTGTTCTAATACATCATGACCTTCATCTCCACTTCCACTAGTCTCTCCAGTCTTTAACTCGACAAGCTTCGCAATACTCTTCTCAAAATTCCCATCCAATCCATAGTCCTTGATAGCAACTCGTTCCCCCTCCAATTCCTCAATCGCATTGGTTATCCAGTCCTCGACCTTCTCCCTCCTCTCCTTAGCCGCTACCTTCCGCTCCTTCATCCAAGATGCCTTTTGCCGATCAATCTGACCCCTCTGCTGCTTATTTGGTCGACCTGTCTTGAAGACGCCCACATCGGCATCTGCGGGGGTCCAACAATGCGGAACTTTGGGAAGGGAAGAGTCGTTGGTGCTGTTGGCGGAAGGAATTTTGAGGTCGGCAAAAATGGACAGCATCAGATCATCGAGTTCTGCAAACGGCTCCTTGGTACCGCCACATCCTGACTTTTTTTTTTCTCGCTTCCACTGCACCATATCGTTAGCCAAGCGCAGCCTTCCAGAATTTAGGAACTTCATACGATCGCCGTGCGCATGCCGCCCAATATAAAGCAAGCCATTCAACGCGAGCCTTGCATCCATTGCTGAGAGCGACTCGATATCCTCGACTAATTCGACCATAGCCTCCGCGTAGTCGTCGGACGTGACAGACCTGCTATTTGGCCCCATTTTCTTGACTCGGGCATCAAGGCTATTAACTTTTTTGTCGACATCTGCGATAATCTTCTTGTACGACTGCTCGGCTCCTTTGCCTCCACTTGTTGTTTTCTTCAGGGCTGCTTTTTTGGTAGGCTTCTGCTTCTTGGTTGATTCGATATTGGAACCCCCATCGGAGCTGCGTTTGCGTTTTGAGGCAGGTGTCGGTTTTGGTGAACCAAGATTGAGCCTATCTTTTGAAGCTGGCTTGAGCCATCCCGTAAGAGAGTTTTCCATTTCGAATGATTTGATGTTCAGGAATGTTTGTCTGTAATCTTTGCGAGATGAATTTAACGACGCGCCGGGGAGACGTGTCTCGCTTGGAGAAGCGCGAGCAAACGTGACCTGAAGTGAAACGGTACTGTAGACGGCAGACAAATTTTCCATATGTATAGTGCATATTGAATATCATGAGATACTCCCTAGCTATCTTCCAGAGTAACACCAGCTTTGAAACTGCAGCTAAAGGAGTGAAAGGTCACGTGTGAATAAGTATCATCTTTTTCGCCTTCCACTCTGCTCTCTTATCTCTTTCATACGTCGACTTCTTCTTCCTTCGTCGGGCACATAGAGATAATTAATAACTCAAATGCTTCCCATAATTTGCACGCCTTAACTTCGTTTTCTTAATGTGTTAAAGTAACAATTTCATAAATAGCATTGATAGCGGGGGATGTTGGTGACATTGAGTTCTTCAAAAGCGGAATGTGCGAAAATATAGATAGGACTAAACCCAGTATTCATTCTCCTAAGCGGTACAGAGTTCATTAACCTAGAAGGGTATTCGAAGACGATACCAGTCATCTACCTTCGTATTGCCTTGGTTATTGGGATTAATCGAGCCGAAGACCTCAAAGATACTCTTGCACTTTAGGGGCCCAAGGTGCCTTCTTTCCACAGAGCTGTACCAAGCCAGTGCATCTCAGATTGTGCTTTGGTGAATTGCCGGCTTTCTACCGTCGATAATCTACCCTTCACCCTTTCTCAATCTATTACCTCAATCTTCATCCCGATTCTGAACATCGTCATCTACGATATTGATCTCCAACTAATTCCGCTAAGGGAGATCCCAACTGCTGTCCACGCCCACTGGCCTTTGCGCTGAATCAAGTTCCGCTTTCGGTTGATAGGAAGGTGGGCGCTTTTCGGTCACGCCCCTCGCCTTCCTTTTCCTGGGATGGAAAAAAGCGAAAGAAGCCGCCGCGATCAGGACCACAGCCGCGACCTCTATACCGATACCGGCCGATGCACCTGGTGACAGCCCTTGGTGGCTTTGAGGAGCAAAAGGTGTTGATGGCGCTGGTGCAGAGGTCGCGTTTATGCTTGTAGAAGCTGGGTGCGATGTCGAGGTTTTGGGAGAAGCTGCGTTAATCGGCATACCCTTTTGCCCACCTGTTAGCACCCTGTGTGATAAAGGCCGACAATGCATACCAAGACGAAAGAGTACGCGCTATCATTGATCGGATCCCCCTGTCTCAACTGCCAGCCCTGTGTCGGCTTCTTTTCCGGCGACGAGCCATTGGGCGCCATGAACGTCCCGCCGCCATCGTTGACACTTAGCAGCCACTCTGTGCCGTTGGCTACATTAGTGAAATACAAACTGCCATCAACCCAATACCTGATTTTCCATAACATCGCTCCGTCTATTGCCGTCGAGTTCCTCATGTTGACAGCTGTATTGCCGGGAGGGTTGACTGGCTCGACGAATTGCGTGTTCATGAAACCTTTGGGGCCGCTTTCCCTACTTCGTAAAGCATAGGTTGGAGTTGATTGGGAAGATTGGGAAGATTTGCCATTGTTGGATAGGTCACTAGAGTTAGTTGCGGTGATGAACGTAGAGCCTGTTACAAAGTCGGGCATTGTGGTTGCGTTGAAAAGTAATGTGCCGACGAGATTTGATTCGGGATTCGGCGACGGGTATATCATCTGCCAGTGATTTGGATCGATATATAGCGCTGCCATTTTTGCAGTCTGGCTTTGGAAAAAACAGCGAGGAAGAAGGGAGGATGAAGGAGACTCTTGAATTGACGTTGGCGGGCTCTTTACTTCTGGTGTTTCAAGGACAGAGAGACACAGTGCGATTCTGCAAGATTGAGTTTCGCACTCCGTGATTGGATTGATTTTACGCAGGATGTTGGCTATACATGAGGCTTAGCTTTAGCTCCGGGCGTATCAAGTCGCACTAAATGTTGGCTGACTGCAGCCTGTAGCGTGCGTAAATAATGTTGGAGAATGAAATTTGCAATTTTGAAACCCTGTGATGGGGGGTGAGGTGATGATCTCTCACAATTCTGTAGTACATCATGGAAGGCTCAAAGAATCTCTCGTCAAACCAAGTGAGTTCGAGTTGTCCCCTAACTACAGTAATTGATCTATCACGCAATACGCCGGACATTGCTGAACGACCATGTCATACTTAAGCATTGCTCAAGGTGGAGGAAGAGTTTCGAACCTGTCCTTCTGGAAAGTAATATATACCTAGATGCCAAGAAGTATATTTTGAGAACTCGGGTTCGGATTCGGGCTTGTCTGTTGCGAGCTCAGCACGTTCCTTGCAAAAAGGGGGGCTTCTTGTCCACAAACTTTGATGAAAACATTCCATGCTTCGCATCTAAAATTCACCTGTGCTCACGCTTGTGTTCTTTATTAAAGGATTTGTTATTAACATGGCGCATAATTTCATTCATCCATTGTGAGGTTTCGGATTGCAGATATTTGACGGTGGAACAAGAGGTGAGAGGAAAACGCGCAATGATGAGAAGGTTTAAAGATGTGCCGTGGCAGTAATGATATTGGTGTACTGCCAAATATGTTTCGTCCCAAGTCATGTATCATAACAATTGCCGATGCAAGTCTCCCAAACCCCTCCAAATGCAGTACCAGCGCCGTATCTCTCTGCAACGTCTAACCGCTGCAAGGTTCAACAACAGGTCCAAAGAACTTGTCCACATCCTTGACACCCTTTCTGCCCCCATTTTCAATAGCGATGACTGTTCCAATCAAATCATGGTTGATCTTCTCTCCAACAACACTATCACTCTTATACTCCTCATGTTCGTTCACAAAATGTCGAATCCACTTTGCTGCCGTCCACAATGAGCCATCTGCTCTCTTTCTGATGAGGTCCAAGTATGCAGCAAGATCGCATCGCGTTTCGACGTCCACATTCATGCTATCCAGATAGCTTTCTACCAACGGAATCAAACCGGGAAAGTTATTCTCGGAATCGCCTTTACTGCCGTTCATAATTTCGTCAATGCCCATCAGAGCATATTCATCCTCCACAGGGCCAGTAGGGGTGGGCGGCCGACTAAGCATCGCCGGGCTTGCTGTCCCCGAATTTGGTCCTCCACTTGATGAATAAGGTCTTGGGTACCTTGTGGGAAACGGGTTCTTTCTGAAATAAAATTTGTCTTCCAACACCGCATCGCGCTTATGAGCTGTCTGCATATTTTCGTCTGTCTTTGGAATGGGAATGTAGAAATTCAAGTCGAAGCTTAAAATTGCTCTGGTGATCAAGACGATGAAGACCGAAAAGGCAGCGTTTTCGAAGTCCGTGATTTGGATCTCCATTGGTCGAAACTCGACACGCCAGCCGATGTCGTTGCCGGCTGGTGGAGGCTTGAATCGAATGTGCTGCCAGTTCGTCGATTGTAGGTTTTCGAAGTGGTCTGTTTTGGTGAGATCTAGCTCTTGTAAATCTTCATTAAAGATAACAATCGGGTCACGAATGAAGAGATGAGCAAAGTGGGTTGCGAGGAGAGAATCCATGCCACCATCCATAAGCTGCTGCTTGACGTCGGCATCGATGACGAGATTGGGGTCCAAGTACTCTTTCCTTAATCGGGAATCCTCAGAGATATATGTCGAATTGGCAGCATAGCGAGATTTTGGGATTCGCCATCGGTCATGTTGCAAAGGCTGCTAAGTTAGACCCGGCATGACTTGCGATGGGAAGTTGCTCACCTTTTCTCCAAGTTCTTCGGGTGTTCGATCATCTACAGCTGCACTGATCTGGTTCCAACGTACATCGGTATCTGCGAGGAAACCTTTGTAGATGGGAGTTGCTGCAGTTAAAGCAAGAAGTATTGGACCCAGTGGGCTCAACTGATCATACATTCGCCGCCCCTCCGTTATATTCTTGGCTTGAAACGTAATTTGCAAACAACAACTTCCCATACCGAATGCCATGGCATCCATATGAATAAAGTTGTCTGGCGAAGCACCATTTCTGACATCGTCATCCTCTTTCCATTTGTGTAAGTCGTAATTGACGGTGGGGTCTTTCCATGGCCATGGTGTATTCTTGTCTTTGAAAACCGGCACGTTCACCTGAACCTTTCGACCTCTTCTGGATCTAATGTTGGCTGCTAAAGTAGGAAATCGGATATGAGGATTTGCAATCTCGTCAGGGACGAATTGAGAGCGCAGTTTCTCCCCAGAAGGCGGGTAATAGGGTGTAGTAAAGGTTCCAGGACTTCCTAATCGAGGGTACGTGGTCAAAGTGATAGGATACTCTGCAGGATTCATGTGCTCTTTCGCAATCTTACGTCTAGACATTGTCAGTGTTTTAAGGACGTATTTGATCAATAATCGAACCTTAATCTCATGTTTTGTTCAACATCGAGTAGGTCTTTGAAGCCAATACCCCAAGGTTTACCGGGTGTTGCCTCTAACATGAATCGACCGAACTCCGGATGAAAGATGGGAAGGGTAGTTCCCCTGTAAGCAATTAGCCAAGATCACATCGTAAGCGGGGAAAGGCACGTACCCAATATCTTGCAAGGCGGGGACGCAGCCTCCATCGGAGCATAAATCCTCATCATGAGCCAAAGCTTGCAAAATGTCGGCCTGACGAAGGGATAGTGTCACTTCCGGCTTGTCCTTCTCGTACGTAACTACTAAATATTCGACCTATACCATCCTCAGTTGATGCTCCATATTTCATGATGGAACAGACCGACCTCATCACCCCAAAGCAAGGCATCCCTTTCCTTCCCCTTGGCTTTGTTCCAGATGTTTAAAAGTTGCTAGACGCACCATATATCAGCCAATGGCTATATCTTCCACATTTCCGGCCTTCAACCCAACCCTACCTTTATACCCCATGCTCGGACCTGATCTGCATTCTTCTTTGCTTCTGGCCAATCCAAAGGGGTTCCCAAGGCCCTAGATAATCAATACTATTAGCTTTTTGGACGTAATTACCATTTGCCCAAACAGGTAACTCACAGAAGCCCCATTGTTGCGTCTCGAGTGCGGCTACTGCGCTTGGACTTCCAATCCCAGTAAAGTACCCAAATGGCGGTGTATTGGATCGTGATTCGTCGGAATGCACTTGTTCATATGTTCGTGGCTTGTCTCAGGAAGTCGCACAAGGTCTGATTGTCAGCGGCCAGCCACGTTTCAAATAAATGTGTTGTTCCTTCCTCGTACGTACAACTAGACGATGAGGTCGCACTGCTTGGATTGAATCTCTCCTTCCTTTTCTGCCCTCTGCCTTTCCTCACGGAGATTTCAGAGAATGCAGACCCCCACTCTCATGTCGCCATGTCCGCAGCCACCGGAATGACAGTGTGGACAAGCACGCAATATGTGCAGTTGCTCACTGGACGTGTCGACGCAGGTTCCTGGGTATTTCAGAATCAAACCCCGCGGTTTAGCAAATTCTGGCTGCAGAACCCGCGCGAAGAAGCAATTACGAAGGTTTTCGCATTGAATGTTTCGCGTCTTCGGAAAGGCGCGTCGGTCATTGAAAATGGAAAATTTCACCCCACTATCCCCAATCACGCTGACAAATGGTTCAGAAGCACGGACCCAGGAGGGGTACTGTAAGGGGTTCGCTAAAAATCAGCCCAGCCCACCCCCACCCCCACCCCTTTTCTCACTCTCCTCCTGGATCCGAAGACTGAGAGGTCGATCTTTATACCTATTTCAGAAATCTTATAGTTTAGTCACCTGCTTGGACGTCTATAATTTCCAGATCCTCTCATCGGCTACAACCAGAAACGCTAGGAGCAATGGACGGGCAGTATTGATAGTATGTATTAATGTCTCCTCTACCGATAGTTCGAAAGCTTTTTTGGGACTCTTTGATATGTAATTCGTCATCCCCAAAAATTGTACAAATTCGCAGGGCCGATTCTGGCCATTTTTTTTCGTAATGCGCGCACAGTCCACAACTTATCGAGCTGCGACCATCTAGAACAAAGGTCCCTCCCTGCCTTACTTCGTTAAGTCGTATTATGGAGCCAAGTCAAGTTCCTGATACCATCGTCGCCACGGCTGAAGATGAACATGCGTTATTCCGGAGGTATGAACGAGCACACACTTTGCGAGACTCCCAATTACCCACTCTGGTACACAAACTCACTCTCCGCACTAGTGGTGTACCACAAGATTAGTGAGAGACCGGCCTCTGACACTGATTCGTAGTTGATGCTGACCTTGATGCTGAGACAGGTGAAGAGGGATGTCCTCTTTCATGCCTCCCTAGAAAGTGTTTTGTGCTGAGAAACTAGTTCGGCTGGCTAATAAATCTGTGACTGTTGCTTTCTGTCTGAGTTTTTTTCCCCCTCCAGCTTGCGGAAGATATTCGTGGATTTTAACGCCCTAGTCTAGCAGCTTTTTCGTAACAGTGTGTGAGACAACACGTTGGTCAGCTCGGAGGCTTGGACACGTTTAGATTGAGCTACGAACACCAGATAGTTTTGGCGGAGAACATCGTAGAGTATTCCAGGCAAGTAATTGAGATCAAAAAGCTCTTCGATGAGCGGTTGCAGTCAAGCAGGATGTGTCCAGGTGCTCTACGATGGTTGAATAGTATCAGTCGTGTCGGTTAAGATTCGAATAAGTTAGCACCTAGACTCTAATATAAAAAACCCACCAAAGCCAGAAATAACTTCTGCAAGTAGTTTTGCAGGACAATAACTCGACAACATGCATACTTCCAGCAGATAATCCGCGTTGACCACTCGGCAAAGCAGGTGGCATGGATGAAGGCCCTTTGGCGCTGTGCTTCTGCTACCCTTGAGGGTTCTTGAATACAATGATGCGAACTGTAGACACCCTGACCTACACCATTCTTAAGCCATATATAGCAGAACGTACATGTTAGCTTTTGACATAAGTTTGAAGCAGTATCTGGTACTTTTGCAGGGATTTTCTGCCCAACTTGGCATCAACGAGCTGGCTCTTTTTTCCAACTGGGGTCAACGGTCAGAATACTGGTTGACTACTAAACTCAGCGACTTTCAAGGTTGAACCAGCACTGTTGCTCCCTATCCTAGGCTGTTTCCAAGCGCAATATGTCCAATACCAAGCCTTCAAAACCTTGCGAAGCTTTTCGAGGGTTTTCGAGGTCTGAGGCAGGCGGTCTTCTGATAGGATCGACTATCCTAAGTGCCGAACGACATTAAAGCATGCGAGGAAGATCCAGATACAGGAGCTGCATTGGTAAAATAAAGACAAGAGTGGACGGGCGCGGGGGTAAGAACATTGGGCCACCTTTCACCAAGGAAAGAAAGGCTGTGGTCGGTAGTATGGTCGTACTACATACCTTTAGCCATATATATGGCGCGAGAGCAAAAGTTTCAGAATTGACCAAGATCATGTATACCAGGGAGATCGCGCACAGGAGTAACAGCGCGACCTCTTCCCATTCCCCTATAGAGGTGCATCTTGGCTGCTAATGTCGATACACTTTTTTGGGGTCAGATGATGGATGTATCAGTACCTTCGGATTAAAGGACCAATCTAGATCCAACTTCCTCCGGGAAGGCTTGAGGATGGCATATCAACTTCTGGATAAATGGCGTGGTTGAAGAGTGACGTTGAAGGAATGGAGGAGTTGGTTTATAGCAGGGGGCTGGGTACGGCAGGGGCGGAATGCATTAATCCCTGTCGAGTACAATATATCAAACACAACACCACATCTAAACTCCTCTTTTCTTCAGCTCAAAAGCTTCGAGAGCCGTACCCCAATCAAGCTCTCCAGCCCCAGCTGCAGCCGAGCCCCAAGATTCTGCCTGTCCCACTCGAACATTCCTCGCATCAAACATAACCAACCATCCGTCTCACCAAATGACTATTCAGGTACCACAGATTTAGATACGCACCACCCATGATCCTCGATCCGATCATGCACACGATGTTTGTCTCATTCCCACGTAACTGTTGCGCCGCATACACATATGCATATGTGTATGTGCTTGCACTTCTGCGTCATGTTGTCATCACCTTTCTACATATTTTCTCTTTCAGTTCATCCACTGAACCGACTTTTCCTCTTTCCACCTGCAACGAAAACCCGTCCTTCTAAATGCGGCTGCAAAGTCCCGTCTGCTGGGAAAGTTAATGATGCTTGTTTCTCACCCGCCTCGATAACTGTTTTGTTGTCACGTCAGGAGCGCAAGTGTGATCTACCTACCCCTCGAAGTCCCGCTCTCAAGAAATATGTCCCGTAAGATACAACAAGCAATCTCCCCGAAGCAACGAAAATCAACGGGTTTCCAAAAGATGAAACATCTTAAGATCCCCTCACTTATCGAGCACCCCTCTTCCCAGATTCAGCTCCGCCTGTGCCCCAGCACAAAACACGACATCTCTGTCCTCCCCTCCCATCGCCCGCTTCCGCTCCGATCCGATAACACCACACCGAGCACAAGGCACAAGTGCCACCCAAACATAATCTACCCGCGTCTTACAAACAACCACGTCTCGACTGTATGTATCTTATCGTATCAGCCAGCAAGGCAAGCAACCGGTGCCACGAGGTCGCTCCGCCTTTTCTGTTTCCTTTCGAACCGAACTTGGGAATGAGTATGTGGTTGTATTAAGGCAGGCGTGTATTTCGTCGTAACCACACGTATGATTGTGTTGGGCATCAAGAGATGAATGGCTTCCCGAAGAGGCGGTTTAATGGCCCCGTGAAGACGCCGTATGCCGAGCTGCAAGTTTGCATTGCATGCTTCACTAAAGGCTTCCATGGGGAGTGAGCGGCTTTACTCGTACTGTTGCGCCATCAGGCTTTCAGCTCGGGTTCCCCTTGACATGTCCCGAGCTTTCCATCAATTTGAAGGAGACACTCAAGCGCAGAACTGACATAAAGTTGTAAGAAAATAGCGAGCGAACTTGTGACAGATGGGGGTGAGTTTTCATGATTTTTATTCTTCTTTCTGGTTCTCATCTATCCTGCCTAAACTAACCCAGAGTGACCATGACCCAATAAGCAACTTGCTCAACCTGTATCTCCTTTTGTCTTAAACCACCACATCCGTTCTTGTGAACAGTGCTCACTCACCACAGTTGACTCATCCTCATCATGAAGTAAAAGTGAATGTCCATGAACACGAAAAAGAAGTGAAACCCTCTGACAGAGGTCGATATAAAACGCCATATATGCAGAGGAAGAGACACGGGAGCTGAAAATCCCGAATCAACTTCTTATCCCAACCCGATCCCAATTTCCGAACCCAGCCCAAAAGTTCCAAAACGCCTGAAAAGGGGATATTTGATGCCCCATGCCTCGATTCTTCCCCATGCAAGGCGTTAGTCCCATAATTCAAAGCAAAATGCCTATGCCGCTCCCGTGTATGCTGCGACCTCTTAAAAGAGATCTCCATAAACTCTACGTCCTGAAGACGGATACAAATATACGATGATAACTTTTTCATCCCCTCCCTCTTCCTGCCCTGCAAAAGGGTTTGGATTGATTAATGCTGCCGGGCCTCGCACTTGAGAAGCTATTAAGTTTTATACATGGAATATGGATTGGACATTATGAATAGTGTTTGTTTTATAATGGTCGTGGAGAGACATCGTCCATAGATTTTGGTCGAAGTGACGAGCCGTTCGAGCTTTGTGACTGCTTCATCGTATTCTTGCGCGTCAGTTTCGCATAGTGGAGGCCACAAGCGTTGCAGAGAGTTCGCGCCCCGTCCGGACCTCGTCTCCATTCAGGAGTCTCTGCTCGGTTGCAGCTATGGCATCGGCCAGGTGGGGCTGCTCTCTGTTGATGACATTAGAAATGTTTTATATCATAAAGAGACCACTGAAACTTACCCCTCGACGTTTCTTGCTTTCCGGTCCGCCATAACCTTGATTCTTCATGTCATCTCCGTACATGCTCATCTCATCATCATAGTAACCCGACCCTTTACCGCCATGTTCTCTCATGCGTTGGTCCATCATTGCAACATGCTCATGTTGCTGAGAAATCATATCTCTCAGCTTTTCTAAATATAGACGAATCTTGTCTTGATGTTGGAGCATTTCATTGCAAGATTCCACAGTCGGCATCCTGTCCGGCACGCCGTTAGGATCACGGGGTTGCTGCTCCTGCGCTATGGAATGGAAATGATTGGACCAGTCTTGTAGTAAACCACTGGATACATTAATCTGTTGGCAAGTTAGCTTGGGGGGTATTTAGGCACGTGGATATAGCCTACCGAGGAGAGATAATTTTCAAAGTCCCACACCTCCAAGTTCCGCTTCAACCCCACCTTGAACCTCTCCGCTTCTCCTCGCCCTTTGTACAATTCCTCGATTTCTCTCCCATCCCGCGGCGGATATCGAGGCTGATTATAAGCAGGAGTATGAGTGCCAGGTGCGTGGTTCGGACCCGGCCCGTAGACATATGAACCCTGAGGTTGAGGCGGGGGGTGGTGTGTATAACCGTTCGTAGGGCGTTCTAGGGCTCGAGGGTCTTGCTCGAAGCGGGGAGGCTCGTACCGCGGAACGGCAGCATAGGGGTTGTGAGGAGCAGGGGCGGTCTGAAGACTTGTCAAGGACGATTGTCTAGGCCCTTCAGGATAACTATTCGATACGGGCTCTGGCCGTTGAAAAGGATTTGACTGCGGATGAACGGGGTGAGGTGGGGATGGTTGTCGAGGCTGGGCAGGCGCAACTTGCGTTGGGTATGGAACATGGTCAGATGGCGGGTATGACTGAGGTGTCGTTTGTGATTGCGAGTATGGTATGTGTTGTTGAGGCGGTAAAGATGCCGACACTGGGGACGCATATGGTCCACTAGGTTTGGGCCCAAGAGCTTCGTGTATGGAAGGTAGAGACTGTCGGTGCGGTTGTGCATTCTGAATAGGAGGTGGTTCGGTCTTGTTATCTGACATCCGCCGCGGTTCAGGCGGAGATACAAGACCAGAGGCGGGATGTGAAGAAGGCGCTGGCCACCCTGAGTAGGGCGGTGGAGGCCCGTTTGAATACATGGACGCAGCGGGGCTGGCGACTGCAGTGGCCGCCATTGTAGGTGCTGCTGCTGCTGCTCCTGCTGCTGACGACGTATATGGCCGGTCAGTGTTGATCCGGTCGAGGCTTTCGCGATTGATTATAGACAGAATTCCACTATGTGATAGAGTTGTCAGTTTCTGTTTTGTATGGACGAGAATCCAAGTCAAATATTTTCTATTTTTGGTGAACCAACCTTTTCCTGTTGGGTCCATCCAATGCTTCCATGGCAAGATCTGACGCACGGTTCCTTCAGATTAGAAGCTCGGGAAGCATGCGTGGACGGCAGGCAATATCGTGCTGTTCCCGTCCCGATGTGTGTACCCGTCACACCTGTTCACTAAACCATCTGCAACTTTCCCCTCAGCTCGAGTATGGTTCTGCAACTTCTGCTTGTGCGAGTAACAGGATGCGAGGTGTGGGTGCGCACTGCACTGCACTGGAATGCCAGCTGCGATGAATGGGGAAGCTTTGTCCGTCAGGGCAATTGGGATGGATTGTTGGGGGCGCGGCCAAGTAGAAATGTAATGTCGAGATCGTCGAGTCAACCACCGCAAGCAAGGCAAGAGCGCAAGTCAAAGTCAATTGGCCTGCGTCCGACCTAAAAATATGTAAAATCCGGAATCGTGGCGCTGGCTTTTCCTGCGTCTCCGTCTTTCTTCCCGCCGTCTCAGAGATCTGATGCAATGTGGCGATCGATTTCGCTAAGTCCAAGGGACTTCCCGCGACCACAGGTTACGGCTGCTGCTACTGCTATTGCCGCCGTCTGCTATACAACCCTAACACTGCGAGAGGAGCTTTGAGTCCCCAGGGCCGTCGGCGAGGGCTTCTAGTGATGTCTCAAGGGAAACGTGCGGTGCGGATGGCCTGCGTGGCTTTCGGGTTTTTTGATAAGTGATTGGTTTCCTGCAAGGCGGAGCAAGTCTGTACACCGGTAGGAGATTGGAGGGGCCCGGCGAGAGGTGACGGCTGAGACTCTTGGGATTCTTGGGGAAGCAAGAACAACCACCTGGGACGGAGGAGGAGGAGGAGGAGGAGAAGGGTGTAAGGAAGAAAAGAGGATGTCCAAGACGACGGTGCTTCGTGCTGATCTGAAGGTTTGATATTACGAAGTGAGGAAGGGTTTGGGGGAGGAGAGACACACGGTTTGACGGTGGATCAATGAAGGACCTAGTAGTCGTCGTAGTAGATGTACTCCGAGTAGATACTGCACAGGTGTGGTGTAGTAGCCGACCCTAAGGCAGATGAGATCTGTATCTCTCTGGCCGACGGGGGGGATTGCAGATTGCAGGCAGGCCCCCGACTGATCGGTGCGTGGATTCGCGTGGATTCGTGCGGTATCAGTGGTGGAGGAAGTCCTAGTGTTGTGCTGATGTCGTCGATGATGGATGGTCTACAGTCTTAAGAAGCTTAGTTCCCCTCGCGGGCTTCTGGCGATGGAAGGGTGGACGGGGAAACAGGAGACAGAGCAAGTTAGACTGCGATTAGTTTGCTGGACTAGAGATCTGCTGCGGCCCAACAGTCAAGTTTAGCTTTGCGGGCTGGGTCGATTTGTTCCTTCACAGTTAGATTCTGGGGACGGTTGCCGCTGGTATACTAGTAGTGCTTTAGTGCTGCTTCTTGATGCGATTTCGACGGACGGGGATCGGTGCCAAGGCTAAGAGGGTTCGCCATGGGCTGGATGCAAGATGCAGGCATGCTGGGATTGCTATGGTATAGGACCGGGGGAGCTTGAGCCATGCTTCCTGCTCCTCCACCCATGCCATGCACGCCAAAGGAACGCTCTGTAGGGCGCGGCACGATAAGTGCACGACCGGGCCGGGGGTCGAAGCAGCAGCACGCAGAGCAGCAGCAGCAAGGTGGAGGAAGATGTGGATGGTGATGGCGCGCTGATGTGCCTGTCCAAGGGCTCTCACGGAATCAAGGAATCAAGGAATCGTGGGCGCCCACACCACACGCATCGAAATCGAAATGAAATCGAGATGCCCGCTGGCCAACATCGAATGCAAACAGGGGCCCAGCACTGTTGTAATCCCTGTGCCAGCGCCAGTGTGGGTTTCTGAGATTTCGGTGGGGGAGCAGATGTGGATGGCCAGATGTGGGTTCCGCTCTGCTAGGGGGCCTTACGGGCTGCCGGCTGCTGCGAGCGTTGAAGCCCTGCTCTGCCCTGCTGCTAGCATCGTGAATGATGGACGACGCACTCGGTGGAGAGCGATGGGTCGACCCGGTAGGCACAAGCTGCGACGGCGCGGGAGGACAAGGAGACAAGGGCACAACGAGGCAAACCTAGATCCGCCAGAGATCTCTGGATCTGTCCAGGCGTTCAGGCGCTCCCTGAACATTGCAGCCAGAGGCAGCGGACAACAGCTCTTACACATATATATGAATGTGTCCAAACATGGACCTCTGCCTGTTACATTCCTGGCCATGGTTCTTGGGGATTTCAGGAGGTGTACCTCCGCAGATTACAGAAATGATGATATCCACGACCCAGCTGGTGATCGTCGCTGGAAACCCCTAATTAACAGCCTTTTCATGTGGGGCTCCCAGGGTCTTCTTGCTTGAATCGTCTCCAAACGACCCCTAATTTTTGGCGATTAAGTCACTGAAGACGCTAAATGGGACCCTAAAAGACTCAAAGCAAACGTCGCGGAAGCACAATCTTCAATTGGAAATCTATCAAATTTGTTGATAGAATAGGGAAGCCCTCTTGGGGACCGTATATCAGCAAGTAGATCTTTCTACAAGAACGTTCTTGTGTAAGATATTCTTTGGTTCTAGGGTTCTTGTTGTTGGCATGCGGGTCTCTACGTACACCGCGAGGTTGGGTTGGGCTGCGGGCATCATCAAGGCCTGCTCAAATTTTCCCAAGCTACTTGTCACTTCCTAGTTATCGCATCCTTTGGGTTAATATTCTGCCCTGGAGCTCGCTCCGTTCTCCAAGCAAGTAGCTCTACCAAGCCTGGGCATCAAATAGCTATGAATTTCTTCCTTCAGTTATTTGCCTCACCTCTCATCAGCACCTATATCCCCCGTTGCATAGATTCGCTGCCCCTTGCCAGCTGCGATTGCCATCATATTCAGCGGTGAAGATACAATTCCGTAGGGCACGCTCAGACTTACAAAACTTTCATTTGGATGAATACCCCGTAGACTTCATACGGTAGTAAGACCTATAATAAGATATATTCGGCCGTGATCCGGAAGTCTTTACCTTTCAAGCCTCTCCGTTTTTGAAAAGTGCTTTCGCTCAAGAGTCGCGCACAAAACACATTCAACCTTTGCCTTTGCATGGGAGGCACCCGTCTTCTACCATGCTTCTCTACATAATTAAGAATTTTCTAGTCCTGTAAGATGGTAATCCCTCCTGCGCCGCATTTTATTCGAATCACAGTCCTCAAAAGTTGCCATATCTTTCCCCCTGTGATGCTCCCTCCCGTTTCTTTAAAGTAACACAATTGACTCCGTCCACTGTAAAGGTTACACAGTGCCACGGCATGTGTTGCGCCCGCTCGTTCGGCCTCCACAAGTTTATTGTTTTTGGAAATAAAAAGCAAGAAATACTGTCATTTAGAATTGCCGAGATGCTTAATCCCGTTCCCAAAATCCCAAAAGAGACAACATGGAGAATACACTTTACTTTCTGGGCCTGGCTGGCAAGCCTTTCGCGAAGATCACGTCGAGATCTGAATGGTGGCTTACAAGCAGCAGGGTTACACGGCAGATCTGCCCCTCCTACGTTAATCACAGCAACTCGAGGCTTTCTTCACCTGGCCGGCGACAATCAATATCGATTGGACCTTCCGCAAACCGCTTACAAGCTTGCTCACGTCGCACGAGCTCCGTATCTCGGTCCCAGCCTCCTGGATCTTGCAGCAAACATCCAATGTATCTTCCTTCTACATCTGCGATCAAATGGTCAGGAAATTCCACGAGCTGTCACAATTGTCAGGTCACCCGAGCCACCGATAGTATTAAACGTTTCAGTTCCACATTTACCATGCCTTGTGCCCAACAAACCTTCTTGCGAAGCGGGGCCCGTATGTGTACTTGAACCTTCTCATGTCATGATCCCGGATGGAGGTTAGGACCCACCACACTCACAGAAAGGAGAATAATGAAAGACCCAAGCCTCCCCGTCAGTTATGCCAAGGATACACATCAGCCTGCATCTCGGAAAGCAGGCCCAAATCCAACATTTATACATAAAACGGGGGTCAAAATTAAATCATCAACAATTGAGTCTGTCGACGAGTAATGCTTTGAGCTTCGAGCCAACACTTTATTTCAAAGACTAAATGGGGAGCGAAGCTTCCCACCGTAATGGTCCTTCTATGCACCTAAGCGTCGGAACTGAATTCCATCGAGCCAGAGACTGGGTTCTTAAGGTTCCATCACGGCACGGTACATGAAAGTTGTTCAGCAGTATCACAACTTCCACGTGCATGAGAATCTCCCCAAGGGCATCCAACAGAATCCCACTAAATATCAGTCGATGCAGCTAGAGTCTGACATCTGCAGGTCTCGGGATCACACATCCAAGCGAACTTTCTTTGTGCACCCCACTGGATCCTCCTTCTGACCACTCACACTGGATACTTCGTGCAACAGTCTGGCACTCCTTCTAGATTAAGACCTGCCTCCCACGTGCACTTGACGGCTGAGGGACAATGTGCGCGCCACTGTTTCTAGGCAGAGTCTGACAATCGGGAAGAGGAGGTCGCTTGACACGCGACCAATTTTTGCGGTACTAAGGCAGATGGAAGGCTGAAGCTGAGGCACGAAAAGGTGGTATTGTCCTTTCTGATCCCGGTTCTTAGAGACTTGCAGGATCGCCATATGCGAAGACCCCTGCCCCTCCACCTGTAGAAGATCGCAGGCGCCGTGAGATGGACCACTCAGGGTGAACGATGATCTTGTCATCCGGTACGGCTGAAGATCGATTTATTGCTCTCACCGACAAGGGGTGGCCAAGGTTCAGGCCAATTGAGTTGCAAAGTTACCACTGCGAGTACAGCATCACTCAAAATCAGAGTCTCTATTCATTGAAACTATTGAACACGAGCTGCTGACTACGAAGAGACATTAAGGTTGGGGTTAGGGATTCCACTATGCAGTCAAGGATGGACACTCTGCCTCTTCTCCACATCGTCGAGAAATAATGAGGCGTCGAAATTGCCACGCGAGAATCATGGATAAGCCTTGCTGACGCTCCACTACGGGCGTTAAAAGACAATGGAAACTGCCTGGTACCTTAGCACAACAAGGAACCCCAAGCACTCAAAGACGCAGAGTCAAGTGTCAAGTGTCAAGTCCCGACAGCAGCCGCATGATGCGATACATCCAATGCTCGCCAGATAAAATCAACCGATTTCCAACACAAAGATCTGCAACACAGTACTGTAACAATTGTATAAAGTATGTCCATCGGAGTGCTTCTTTGATCTGCCCATCACGCAGGAGACTAACCTCGCAGACGGCGAATTAAACTCCGAACTACGAAAACGTGCCAGATCTCGCCGAGATGCTGGCACCGCTGTTATTCTATACTTTAACATTATCGAGCCAGGATTTAGCAAGATGCATTATAGTCTCTTGTACGGAGCAATCAGAGCTTTGAGAACTCTCCCCAGAGAGAACTCGGTAAGAGATCAGTTTGACGTCAAGAAATTATTATAGGAAAGACCGCTACTACGATGTCCCGCCCCTTGGGGCCGCTACCTCGGACGAGATCTAACCTTACTTGAGTGTCATTGAGCAAGGGAATTCGCAAATTGGGCATCAAGGTCAAGACACATCGCCGGCGCCGCGAGCAATTCGAATTCTTCGGGACTTGATAAGGTTTGACGGCTTTTTTGGTGAAGTGCTGGCGCAGTTGGTCTCTCGTTCTAACGAATCATAAATCCGGCTACAAGAACTTACATGAAAGACTTCCTCTTTTGCGATCGCTGGCCTTTTTGAGACAATCTGATAAGATCTCCTCGGGCTAACCATAGTTGGTGGAGTGGGAAAGGGCGAGATCCATTCCTATTGCCGTCCTCGTACGATGTGAGAATCGTCACGCCTCGTGGTAACCCGGACGGCCAATAATGATGCCCGTGCGAAGTTGCAAAGTGTTTACGAAGTAGCTGGTTTAGCTGTGGTGGGGGTTTGCGGCTTGAGAGCATTGCATATCTTTTCCCCCGGCCTGCTTGCGTGCCATCCGGGTCATCCGCTTGCGATCCATCAATTATTAGGTTTGGAAATTCGTCTCATGCTTTGGTAGGCTGATAGCCCTCTAGTCCGAATACGGCATACAAGAATGCATGATACTTCGTACATGATCTGAGTCAAGTTTTCGCGGGTGGCCGACCACACCGATTCATTTTCGAAAACACTAAGAAATGTACGTACTTTATATCACATCGCATATTTATATCACAAGAGAACCGCCAAACACTTTAAGAATCATCGAGACTCGAGGACATATCCCCGAGCCTCGTGCACGCGACGGCCGAAGCATCCCTGGAGCCTCTACCGCTGCAACGGATACGGAAGTCTCACAGGCTCATCGCTCGATCGTATGCATCTTAGAACCATGTTCCTTGGCTATCAGAATGGCGGGCCCCTTCAGTGCTTCCTTCACCCCCGCCCTGGAACGGCCATTGAGCAATGGCTGGCAAGGACTCGTGGGCACCAGGAAGGGCAGGCAAGGGCCCATGTCACTGGCAGGGGGTTACACCGACCAGATGGCTGCCATCGCCCATCTCGGCGTTGCAAAGATCCCAGGCCCTCGAGATGCACCCTTGACAGTGAGCTAAATCCTTGAGATGACTGAGATTTCCGACTCAAACCTTCCCACCGGTAAAGTTTTTTACTTGGCCGGATTTGCGAATCTTCCATCCGCTGCAGGTCTGCAATGTAACAAAAATGCGTCAGGCAGTCTCCTCGTCACCCCACACACCAGGTGTATCTACCGCGTTCTCGAGCGTGGTATTGGACCAACTACGAGGCTGGTGGACGAACTTTCCAAACTGTGGTACTGGTGGTATCACAGGCTGTACAGAATAATACGGGAGGCGGGTGAGAAGTATCCATGTCCCATAGTCACCAAAGAAGAAGTTTAGGATGACAATCAATCGGCAGGCCTTTCTCGAAGCTCAAGTCGCCGATTGATGGTCCATGCAACCTGCTGGAAAAATCTTCCGGCATTGGGTCAAACCTGCCGGTCAAACAACACGAAACCCTGTTCAAATACAACCCTATAGCCGCATGGAGTCAGTTTTGTTTCTTGAGAATACTGTTTCCAGCTACTTGAAGTTCGCGCTTTTGAAGTCCCAAACTGCTGGTGCCGTTCTATGCTCATGTATTATGTTGTCGTGCGATTCATGGGTGCTAGGGTATGCGGGACCGTTTTCTGTCACCTGAAAACGTGGAGGCCGAGCGAATGGGATCAGTGCACCCGCTAAATCGCTGGGTCTCGTGCCAACAGGATTCCAAGGGACCGTTTTGGCCGCATTTGATTGATAACCTGCCATACGATTCGTTGTAGCTGTGCCCGAGGGGCTATTGAACGAGTCATGGACTTGAGAAAGTAAGGGAGGTATTGCATTGTACGCCCAAAAAGCTTTCAAATTTTGTTTGATGCGTTATTTTGAACGTTTGATACCCTCGTCGGCTCGCATCGAATCTCTCATCTTAGATCCCAACATGCTTATTTATCCCTAGCCCTTGTCATCTGCATCGAATGGAGCTTCGAATCCTTCAGCAGATCAAAACCCACAGGAACCTCCGAACCTAGTCTTTTATAGCAGTGGGTATCATGGAGTCATGAAGAGAGCCGCCCCTCTCTCGACCTTGCTGCTTGCACTTGGAAAATGTTTCCAGCAGGTTCAAATCCATTCAATTTTCTCAACCTGATGGTTGATGACTTTCATATGTGCTTAAATCGTCCCGCAGTGCCCCATCTAAATAGATTTTTGTCTCCTCAGGGAACGCTCTGTGGGGGTGATCTTGCACCGTAATGATGATCTTTCAAGATCATCTTGATCCTTTCTGCTTCTGGGGCAGATCTCTAACATGAAACGCCTATGTCCGATTTCGGGATTGCTTCTCAAAACAATTTAGATTGCTGCTTTGATGCCTTTACCAAGATCGGTGCCCCTGGACATGCCTAATGCATGCCGAGTATCAATATGCCAGTGCAACTATCACAATAGTGTAGGGATAACAGGTATCAAATCTCCAGAGACTTCGTTCGCCTTCCGCATTTGTTTCTGGCACAGTCTGACGCCTCTTGGCCACGCAACCGTCGGTGTCATTTCTTAGGATGACGTGCCCGTCCTTGTTTCGCTGACAAAAATAGCTCAGCTGCATAGGTGAAATCGAAACTTGAGAGTTTGAGGACTCTCTCACAACTCGCCAACCATTTCGAGAGTCGAAACGAACCTTGCCGTGCGACCTCGGGGACGACTCCAGGCAACTCTTTCCCCAGATAGAACCCTGCCGTGAAGTGGCTCCATCTCGAACCTCGGTTGCTCGTGGAATCGTGGGGAGGCTTGAGACATTTGCGAGCGTGATCGGTACCTTACGGTCGCTCACAATTCTTGAATGTCTCTTGTACGACCCCCACTCCATTTCTCAATCTCCCAAACCCGAGCCATCGACAAACTAAGGAAGCAAGATATGAACTTTGCTCCGCATTTAGAATCGAACAAGAAATAATCGCCCAAGCAGGAAAGACAAAGCAAGATTCTAAACATCGCTACCGCCGCCGCCGCCGCCGCCGGCATCGGTACATTGATGAAATCGTGGATGAGGCACGGTCCGCCTGGTTCCCAGCCCGTGGCGCAGATTACCTGCGGCCCTATCACACTCACGTGGCCGCATGCACCACTTGCTTTTTCTCAAATCTTGCATCCTTCTTTGTCCCTTCTTTTGGACCCCTTCTTTCTCATCCTATTTGCTAGCTTCCAGATCACCGATCTGGAGGTTTCACCATCTATCACAAGGGCGCATTTCATTCGCTTACTGTACCGTTCGCTCGGCTCATCATGCTTTCTATAATATCTTTCCTTTTTCTACAGGGCGCCACTCCGAGCTGGAATCCAGACCATGTGCTCAGTGAGCCATCGAAAACCTATGAAATAGGAAGAGAGTGGACCAAATCTATAGCCAATGTCTCAATGCTGCGTTTTGCGATGTCTCGTACGTCTGTTGTCATGTGCCAGACATCTTTGGATTCCCGAAAGATCTCAATTCCCACTCTCCGGTTATCATATGTATCATCCCTTACACCGTTCTCGCATCGTTTGAGATTGTGTTCATGTAATAATAGCAATCCTGAGTTCTAGACCCATGCGCTTGTCTCCAGAATTCCCAGTGGAAGGAGAGGCGCTTGCTCACCGCCTGTACACGGGAGAAAAGCTTAGCGCTTGCTATGCGCATCTCGCGGGTCGGTTGCGGAAAGGAGATCTTGGAAATTGAAAAGTTTCAGGCGATCGGTGGCGCGGGACGGGAACGGAATGCCTTAAATTAGGCTATCATTTCAAGATCTTCACCATTGAGGCCAGAATGTGCGATCGATAGTGCCGATTGCATGTCCCCCATTCCTGTATCTAAGGTGAGCCATGGCTATGGAAATCCAATCCAGTACTGTATCGAGATGTATCTGAGTCACGCGTATGCATGCCACCAGCACATTAGGGCACGGCTGATCCCCCGCAGTAGCGTGAGCGACATCTTGAGCACTTTTTGATTCCATTCAGAGACATCGGTTCTCGCATCTCATTGCCGCGGGTCGGGTTCCCTTGTTTCGTGGCTTGAAGCCATCCACTGCGTTGGAAAAATCGACGGGCCTATCAAATCAAGCCCGCTTACATCCACATATCTCAGCGGCTGTTAACCATGAGAGTGCCATGTTGTTTCTGCAATTAATATGAAAAAGCAAACAGAGGCTTGAAGCCACGTTTGTTTCTGGAAGTGGTAAGTCTTGAGTGAAGCGCATAATACTTCGTATTTGGTTTCGGCCTCTGGCGTAAATATGTCTCTCAGAAAGTGACGATCCTCAATGATTTTGAACAAGCCTCTCTACCCGACGTCCATTGTCTGTCCCATAGTCAAACATCGACACTGCTACCGCCCAGCTTTGCGGAGACGGTACGTCCCGAGTGGCGGCAGTTTCAATTGCTATCATTCAAGATTCGTGAGCCTTTGCAGAAAGATAAACAGTCAATAGTTTCTTTTTACTTCCAGAAGAGCTTTTCGGGGGTTACCTCGTAAGATTCTACTAGATTTAGAGAGCCCGAGGGCCGCGGGGACAATGTCTTTCAAAAGTTCCAAGCGCAAGAGATTGTTTATGCAGCGTGGACTTTCATGGGCAAGATCAACAGCTTGAAGGATTATTCTCCGAGACCCGCTTTCTTCTCGAACACTTGGATCACACTCAGGCACTTTCACATGGACGATTCTAATGCAGCTGTAAAGCTCCAATGTTTTTATGATAAGGATCATGGGATCGCGGTGCCCCCAGAATTGTCTTTGCAAATCATGTTTGATGCTCATTTTGAGGCCGCATCAAGGGTGAGCTTTGAAATAGGATTACAGAAGGTTTTTCCTACTTTCTATGTCAAAAGTCAGCGCGTAACCAAGTCTGGTGTTTTCAAGCACATTCAGCCATTGTCCTTTGAAATATCAGTTCTTAGTGATGTTGCCCGCGCAGGCAATTTATCTACTGATCCCCTTGCATTTCCTATTGGGAAGTGACGCCCAATAAATGTTTCCAGAGAACCAGGCCAGCGATCTCAGATGTAGGGAAGGAGCATCGGAGTATTAATAGCTAAGGAAGCCACTGCTGATGGTTCGGTCCTTCCTGCCAAGGAATAGGTGCATAACAAGGGCTTAGTAACTACCATTATGAAGCTCTATTACTATCATTTGGATGTTGACTAATATTTTACGCACACCTAAAATTCTCCGAGAGAAGAGTCCATATCACTTCACCTCTTAGGTCCTTACACCTGTCCCCTCACTCACTGTCGCTATTTCCAGTCACTCAGATGATGAGCAATATTCCAAGCTCATCTACCAAACACTCATCGTAATCCACCACCCATAAAAGCCATCCCAAGAACCTCACATATACATTTCATGGAGTGTATCTTGACTCCAGGCTTCCCCCTGCTTTCTTCCCCTTCCCTCACCACCTCCGCAGTTCGTTTCTGCCCCCTTATTAAGCGATGGTAGACGAGAGGGGCTTTGAGTTTAAGGATGGGTGAATGGAGGACGTCATTTGCGAAGTGATCATTACCAGTCGAAGAAGGTTTGACGGGGAGCTTTGAGTTTAAAGTTGAAATGTTTTTCTTCATCTTCGAATCGAGGAAGGAGGGCAGAAATAGACTTTGGCACAAGGTTCATGCAACGAAAGAGGGGTTTGGTCACGATTTTTGGTATGTACGGAAAACCGGATGCAAAGCACGCAGGGAAGAAATTGAATCATATTCGTGAGTAGACAGACGCAGGCTAGGAAACATAACAATGTACAAGAAAAGATAGTGACCCAGCCAAGGAAAATGAACGTTTGTACTCCTAAACACACGTAAAAAGAGGCCAAAAATATGAACCGAATCCAGCAGACACCCAGTTCTCCCTTCACCACATACGCATTTTCATTAGGCGTTCAACCGTCGAGAACCATGCTCTCGCCCTCGCCTTTTTCATCCAAGTCCTTTTTGATTCCGCCGTTGCCGTCGGAATAGTAGCCTCCTACTGTTCCTTCCCTCTCGGTCCCGATGAGCCTGTACTCGCCGTCCTCTTTGCGTTCGATTATGCCTTGCTCAAGAGCCCATCTTGCCAGTAGCCTATCCACCCCTAGCCTGCCAGCTTCTCCTTTTTCCATGTGGCGTCCGACGTGTTCTGTCCAGTCATCCCAACTACCCGCGCCTTCGAATACATTCGCGCAATCTGCTTTCGGACAGGCGGAGCGCTGGGGAGGTTGACGCCTGATTACTAGACATGAAGCCTGCATCTCTTTCACATGTGTTTCCCATTCCAACTGCAGCTTGCTATCGCCTTTGGCAATGGCCTTCTTGATGGCAAATGGAGCATGCATGCGGCGAAGATGTTGGGTAAATAAATCTTTCCGGTTGAATTCGTTACCTTTGCCTTCTACTGTGCTTTGAGGACACGAAGAGCAGCGATAATAAGTCAGACATAGATGTTGTGATGCAATATGACGCTTCCATTCGTTTTTGGACCCGAAAGTACTGGTGCAGCCCGCAAAAGAGAAGGCGCAAGGGAACGGCCGCGTATGGGCGGCAGCGATGTGTTTGCGAAGGGAAGAAGAGTCCTTGAATGGTGCATGGCTACACAGAGAACATCTAGTATCTTGTTTTGGCCCTTGCTTTTGAATCGATCTGCGGGGTTTCGGCCGCGAGGCTGGGGAATTGTATTCTGAGTTGTACATGTTGTCTTCGGCACCAGAGTCTCCTTGGTCCTGTGACGAGGCCGACTCCTCTCGATTACTCCTCAGTCCAGGCGAATCCTCTGATGCTATGTGCGAGTGGTTTCGGTCGTTATTAGGATTATCATTGCTGACATGTCGAACATGGCTCAGTGCTTTCAGCTGCTCAGCAGCTTCATGCATCTCAACTGAATCTTCAACTTCATCTTTGTGTTCAGCCATAGCTGCAGGTCCAGGTTCTTGGTAGAGAGCCTGTGGTATAGCATTTGGAGTGTTGATCACCATCGAATCTTGCCGAATGGGTTCCTGGTGCCTCAACGAGTCTTGACGCATCTGATCATGTCTGATGAGGACTGGAGTTGAGCTTGCCGCTTCGCGAGCTTCGAGAAGTATCTTTCCGTCTTCTAGCTCCTTGAACGTTGCCGCTTTGCTAATTGGTGAAATACCGCCGATCAAGTGCTGGTATTCAGTAGTCATGTTATGCGAGTTGACATAGCCCAGAAACGCGCAAGTCCGATCAGCAGCAACCACATTATAAACAGCAATTGGCATGGAGACAAGAAGAACGGTTGGCGGTCCATGGAACATGCCTTCAACAGCAATCTTCGAGGCAGCCACAGGAGTATTGTGGAGCCATTGCTTGAATGAAGCCATGTCTTGGCTCGGCTCACCAAGAAATGTGGTGCACACGAGGGCTCTCATCTCCTCAAATGTAAGATCTGAATTTGAATTGACTTTGATGTTCTGCTGGCCCTCGTGGTTGCTGCGCAAAACTTGTGCTTCATTATCAGGCGAACCTAACGGCGAGGCTAGATGTGAACCGCCAGGTTGTTGAATTCCTATTGGGGAGAGGGCAATGCTTTGCAAGGAGCCGGGTGTTAAAGAGAAGCATACTGGCATTCGCTCGTGGGCTACCGCCATCTTACCAGCACCGTTGGTGAGGCCGGTATGAAGAGTCCTCTGCTGGTAGTGTTTTTGAGACACTATCTCCTCATGAAGACGCTGTATGCTGAAAGGACGACCGCTGCCAAGTTTATTAAGGGCCTCCACTAGATTGTAGGTAAAGGAGCGGGGTCCTGGATCTCGAGCTCCTTGATCTGGGGTGTATGCTGCAATGACTTGCTTAACGCCGTGATTACCAGCGGTTGGGGCATCTGCAACAGCACAAGTGTCCAAAAGAAGCAGAATATCAGACTGGGCGTCCTCGAGGAGACATCTGACACCCTCCCATTTGAGTTTGGCCGAGTCTTCACGAGGATTGCTATTGTACTATCAGTATTTGTCACGAGGCTAGGTCATTGTTTCGTACCATGACCAGTATAAATTATGGTCTGAGCCGATAAAACCATAACCAGCGTAATACACGACTAGAAGATGATCAGGTCTGGCATATTCAATGTGCGAAGCCATTTGCATAGTGAGTTTGACGCTGGGGTTAAGACAACTCGGTATGCACCATGTTTCGGTTCGAAAATTGAAGCGCTCGCGAAAGACCTTTTGGAGCAACATGAGGTCGGGCTCGACACTCGTATCGTCCTCCCATCGTAGCATCAGGACTGTAACGTTTGTGTAGGGTGATCGATTGGCTTGCGCATATATGAGCATCGCGGCGTCCTAGAGAAAAACATGGAGTTAGCTTTCGTTTTACCTCTACAGGGCTGTTCAAGAGGTGCATATCGATGCTCCAGGAGCCATGGAATATTCTCGACTTGCAGAAGTTCCCAGAACCTGCCCATAACAGACATAGCAGCCTCCCCGATTATCTTACCTGCAAATGGCGAGCGAAGGACTCGAAGTCGGTGCGCTCGGGAGGCGCTGTGGTGTCCTGGATTGGAGGCATCGCTTTATAATCGTACCGCACCTGGGGTGACTAGAGATTCAGTCAGTAGAGAGACATAATATTCATCGTGAATGGAGCCTTACCTGCTCATGCTGCGGTTTTTCGGCAACTTTTGGGGCAAGTCGTCTCTTCTTCGAGGCGGATTCCATGATCGCAAGGCTAGGCCAGCACAGTGACAGGTTCGACGTCAGGCAATTAATTGGTAGCAGCAGACAGACAACGCTCGCGGCAGAAGACGGAGATGCGTCTCTCGTGATGATTGACGGGGCTGTGGTGGTGTTGACGATGAAGCAAGAAGGTGGATTTTGCAAGGCTACGAATGTGTGTCGGTTTGCATTCGGAAGGCTGAGGCGGAGGATGTATGTGGCTGTTGCCTCTATTCAGCTTAGCGCGTAGCCCAGGTTGGGGTTTTTTAAAAACTCCGATCTTACACCTCATATTTAATTAGTTTCATTTTTATTTTTGATATAAATATCATTTTTTAAATCGATTTTATATATAAATTAATTTTCTAAGGTACAAAAGCTCGAACCGATTGTTGAGCATTACGGCAGGACATAACACCAGAAACGCCAAAATAAAACAGCACTAATTCCGGCTCTGCAGCCGCAAAATTACTGTCGCTGCTTTAAGATACCAATAGTTTCTACGTGCCACGCAGTGAGACGATCGAGTGGCTATAGAGAAATCCGCACTGCATCAATGAGGCGCTGACGAGGCATTCTCACTCGAATCAGCACATAAACACAGACACGACCCACTGTGCTCAAATGCTTATAATACAATTACCTTTCATGTAATCCTAAGTACATTTGTTTCGTTTCTATTGAGTGGCGCTGTGCATTTTGACCTCTGCCATGCGTAGTTGCACGAGCGAGGTCTTCATCAAGCTGGCGTTTTTATTTTCTTTCTGATTCAAGTCTTGAAAATGTCAGGTTCTAATGGATTCCATTATTTTATCGCGTTAGAACTATTTCTCCCATTTCAATGACTCTCTTGTCTCAGAAACCTCTCCACCGCTCGAGCAAGCAGCTCATGCACTCGAAACGTAATATGCCCAGTATTGTACCAGAAATACTCTTGAATAGGCAAACACCCATATGCCGCATAGTTGGTCGCAATATCAGGTGCATCATAGCGAGGGCAGTAGTCCCTCGTATTCTTGATCCCATACTTTTTTGCGTTATCAAGGACACCAAAGAGGAAGTCGTACGTGTCAAACACCATTGCTTTGGTTTCTGGATGAGTAGAAGAGAAATTGGACGCCGCGGATGCGATGAGAGAATTGTATGTGTGTACCATGGTGCTACTTGGGAGCGGGGTCGCGCTTTTCACATTTCCAGGCTGTTTTCGTTAGCGCGAACAATGAAGTGGAAGGAGGCACGGTACTGTTCGTTCCAGCGGCGGTAGATTCATGAACAAAAAGTTGCTATACCCAGCCTCGTACACGGTCTCTAGAGCTTGAAACTCAGCGGCAATGATTTCTTTGTAGAAAGAGGGGAAATCGCTAGTATTGTTGCGGGGAAATGGGTATTTGCTGGAATCGCTGATGTCGTTTATACCGATGAAAATTGCGACAAGAGCATTTCGGGGGTTGGCAGATAGGACAGGTCTGGCGAAGAAGTTCCATTGCTTGATTTCATCCACGAAGGGGATCGTATAGTTGTGGTGGGGAGGTGTACTGATTATGTCAATTGAAATACAGAAAAGTTGAAGAAACCCCCAGCGTACTTACAACTCTGTCGAAACATCAGCTCCGGCAAAAGCGAAGTCCCAAAGTTGCTTTTTGCATTTCGAAGGTAGTCCAGAGAAGCAACCTGTGAGATACTCAACCCAGTTTGATCCGCCAGCAGAAGTTCCGATCTAGAGAAATTAGAGATTTTCCTTCATGTGTGGTGCAAATTCCTACTTGGTTTTGAACAATTTCGTCATTGAGAAGTTTCTCCTTGGTGAATGAAAAATTCTGAACGTCTCCAATGAAGGAGTAGTTTTGACGCCCTGCTGTTCCTTGGACGTAGGTATAACTGTCACCGAATGCTAGGCTTTCGTAAGTTAGCTCTTATTGGGCATTGAAGGCAAACAGTCCGAAGACCATTGTAATAGATTTTCCCCCTGAACATCGAGATATGTATCACAAGATAAATAGGGGTGTAGTATTATATCTTTAAATTGCCTAAAGAAACTGCCATAGAGAGAATACACTCACACGAAGTCGGTACGATCCCAATTAAACGACGGTTTTGGTTTATAGGCATTGATAAGAGTCAAAGCACAGAAAAATAAAAGTGACATTAAGTGAGTCATGCTGATGCGTGTACACTGTTTTTGTCAGAGGAAAATGAAAGCATCATAAGTACTTGGAATACAGAGGCCTGATTATTGGTATTCAGATTTGTGTATGCGATTACCCCACATTGAAATGCGGGGATGGCGGACTTCGAACGGAAAATTTTCTTCCGACAGAGGCATCGCTGCCGTTCCTAGATTCGAAGACACGATTGCTTCTGTACATCGTCTTCATAAAAATCCACTAGAATAGGGACGGGTGGCAAATGAAAAGATACTATCGCATGAATCTGCCAATACAAAGTGTGCCTGAAAGCCCCGATATTTTTTTGGTCCTAGAATAACGGTGACCAAATTTATGGAGATTTGCTCCTTGGAGCACTTGCTTACAGTATCTTACAACATCTTGTCTCTTTCTTGATTACCGCCCCGGCTCTTTATTCTATGGTCCACTTATTCTCTTCACGAAGCTGTGATCCACGAAAGGTTACATGGACTACATCATATGACAAAACACGTATTTATTAATATGTTTAATGCATGAATGGCAGAGGGTCTAAATGATTCAATAGGAGGCGGCGTTACCCGGTACACTGTCTCATGCACCTCTTCCAGGTTTTCCTCATTCTGCACGTTTGCAGCTGAAAAGGAGCAATATGCGGCTGATCCTTTTGGTACAGTTGACAGCGCACTGTGAGCTGGGATTAGCAAAATGCACTTCTGTCAGAAGCGCTGAGTGGCAACTTGACGAGACCTCACCTCAGCCTCGTCCTTCACTCCAAGTGCTGTGCTTTGGAGGACAAAAAACTCTTCATTCTCCTTTTCTTCCATCCTCACGCTTTATCCTCTTTTTCAACGCAGATGCTTCACCAAATACAATTCTCCTACATTGAGAGCTGCATCATAAGTCGCCATGGCTGAAGCAATTGAGCAAGGCAAAACAAAAGAGCAAACGACACCGCTGCAACCACTGGCGCAACAGCCCTCGAAGACTTCTCGGCTGGATCGAAACGACCAAAAATGGGACTCTATCAAAGAAAGCATTTGCCGGTTCTACATGATAGAGGATAAGACGCTTCCAAGCACCATGGGCATTATTGAGCAGGAGCACGGGTTCACAGCATGGTGATGACACCCATTTGACAACCCATTGGACCATGAGGCTGACATATTTCTTTCTAGCGAGCGCAAGTGGAAATCCAAATTGAAAGAATGGGGTTTTGAGAAAAACGTTCCTGCAGAAGTCATGCAGATCCTCGTTGTGAAAGCACAGAAACGGAAAAGGGAAGAAGGGAAGGAAACGGTTTTCATCCGCGGCCACACTGAGATATCTGCTGAGAGAATGGAGCATTTTAAGAGAAGAAAGACTACACATGTGATAGAAGCATTGTCGCCCAGTGTTGGTTAGTTTGATTCTTGAATGGTTGCGCGACTTTTTGGATACTGAAAAGATCTGATGCCAAATATAGAAACGCCGCTAAATATATCCTACCACACACCGAGAATGAGTCTCGACGAAGAAGCCACAAATCGGAATTCTGTGATCCTTGATAGATCCATGGTGAGGAGACGAGATTCCGACACTCACAGTCAGAATAGATTGTCTCAAGCTGTCGACCGAGCGGAAATTGCTCCGGAAGCAGAGGGCTCGCGACATCATTCTGAATTAAGCACAAAAGAACCTACAGAAACGGGTTCTTCAAACAACGCTGAGCCCCTTGGCGGACTCGATAATGTCGTCAGCGAAGCAACGGACGGTGAGGAAACCGGGAGCGTCTCAACCGCACCAGTAGCTCACGAGACCGAAGACGACGGCAAACTTGGAGTTGCAATCAAGGATGCTCCACCATTTTCATCGACCACCGCCCCCACACTGCCCAACGTCGGGCTCGAGTTCCTTGTGCTATCGAAGATTTCCCCCCTGATAAATTCTGAGTTAAAGACCGTCAAGGATATACAAGGAAGCCCAAAGGCGAGCGGCATATCGAGACTTTACAATAACAGGGTTTCGGATACTATTTTTAATGCTATCACAACTCTTGGTCCCATTTTCCCCAAAGGTCCTCGCGACTATTTGGTTTATACAAAGACCATGGATAGAATGGCCAGAATCTTCGAGCAACGGGGCCATTCCGTAGGAGCCATGATAGCACTCAGCCTTCTTAAGCGTGCTTTTGGAAAACGTCATAGCCAAGTCACGATGGCATGCAAGTGTACGTGTACATATAAACTTGCTCTAATTTTCGACCAAAGAGGCGAGGATTCGCTGGCTGAATCACACTACCGGTCTGCATTTGAAGGTTTCCAGGCTTTGGAAGAAGAAGCTCGACTCATCAGTCAAAAGCGACAGAATTATCAACTCAGATGCGAGCTATCGTTTGCGCGCTTTCTTCGGAGAGTGGGGAATAAGGACGAAGCACTTAACGTGCTTGTGAGCGGTTTTATCAAGGCCTTATCACGAAGCTGCGAAGCACCCGCCACTCAAGCCCAACTTGAGAGAATTCTTTCCTCGCTCGACGAAATCTCAGACAGCATAGATACTGATGGCTACTTGGCAAAAGATCTGGCTGACCTCCGGAAACACGTCTTCAACAGGCCTCTGTACAAAGTGGCTTATTTTGATCTCATCAAATTAGCTAATACCTTCTCATTTTTGGGACGGTTCGATGACGCGGATTTGATTTTCGATTTTGCATTTCCAAAGATCCTGCGCGTGGAAAACTGGAACCTTAAAAAGGCTCAAATGGCTTTATACTACGCAGAGCATTACCAAAGGCATAACGAATGGGCGCAGAGTTTGAAGCCATTACGGTCAGCCTTTGAGAGCCTGTTGGTGTTGTTTGAAAAACTAGCTTTGGTGCCGGAAACCAACTACATCAGGGTAAGGAACATGGCCCTGTTCTCATGTTCAAAGCTAACTTTTGGCGCCAGAGCAAGAAACCCAAGATCCTCCTTACGACCGAAAAACTTGTCACGAGTTTGGACAAGCTCCTCCAAAGTGCGCGTTCTCGACTAAAGACAAACCAAGATAGAACCACTCAGCAACAGATTGCCGACACGAACGCTGCTCGCGAGAATTATTTCTTTTGCCGGTCCCACGAATATGAAATGCTAGTACAGGGCTCACTGGAGCAAAGAGTGAAGGAACTGGAGAAAGCCGAGGAGGACCGACGTAAAAGACAAGCACACCTAGAAAAACTGGACCTTCTGCACAAAACCATCGGGGGTTGGGCCCGTTTTAGAGACGATGACATTTCTACAAATCGGAGCATGAGTACAGAGGCGACTAATAATTACGGAGTAACTTACTCCGCTAAGTCGATCACTGGTTTCAGCGACGGGATGTCTTTGGGTTCCCAGCTTCTGGGAGTTGGATGAATTCCACATTTGCCATTGAATCCTATTCTGCTATGGAACAGTTGGGAAGGGAAGTATCAGATGATTCAGGGCTCGCTCTTTTTGGACGACTTCGATGAGCGACGAGCAGGCTGTGACCTAAGTGTTCTTAGGCTTTACTTATTACAACAACAAGAAGACCCGAATGTACACGGATATGTATTCGGAGCTCCTCATTCGAGGAGAACGCTCAAGGTCCCGAAGTGAATTCAGGCTAGTCAGTTGCAAGTCGTGTCATATTCTGGGTTTCTTGAGGTTCATTTTATCTGAAGTCGATATCAGAGCAGTAGATCGATTGGCAGTATATTTGTATAATAACAGTCATAACAAATGCGCCTCAACGGAAGAATGTGCAATCCTTGATCGCAATCAAAAGCGTTATGAGCGTCTCGTACTGAAAGACTGCCTTTAATTGAAAAGTCTACCTCCGGCATATCAAATCGTTACCCCACCACTGAAGCGGGGCTCAATTCAAGGAAAACACATCCTCCGAATAGAGGTATCTCGTCCCTTTCTAGTCAAGAAGTCGGCAGACGCATAATCATAATTATCTGCACATATGTTTCGAATTCAATACAGCACCAAAAATGAAGACACATGAAAAAGCCCGCGAAGTGGGGGAGGAGAAAAGCCAAGACAGGACGCGAAAAACAAAAGCAAAAACATACAACAGCAGGTATTCGCTGGTGGTCACCCACCCAACTACTAATCTGCCGATCTGAGGCTTGTGTATGGCAGAGCGGACGGGATGCCCAATTCTCCTCAGTCTATGGTCGTATGTAACGGTAGAATGGCTTATTTCAATCTATATACCAAAAAATTCAGCACCTACCCACTTGCTGGACGAGATGCCAAATTCTCCTTCGCCTGTAGGCTACGTAGAACGACAGTCCCCAAAGTTTTAGCAATCGTAAGCTTCATTATTCGTATACATGGCTTACATCTGCGGTACCCCACTCCCTAAATGTGGCTGGCCCAAGAAACACAAATCGCTCTCGGATGCTGGTGCTATTTCGATCTTTAAAACACCCGAAATGGATCCTTCAAATCACACTTGAATCACGATATACTATTCATGGATCTTCTCTCATTGGGTAGCGAAGGATGAAAACTCTGCTTCATACTTGGACAAGTAGTCACGGCGTTCACAGGACGCGAAGGATACACAAACAAAGTAAGCAGCGAAAAAGCGCGTAGGTTCAGTGAAATTCAGTAGGGCATGAAGCAGGGAATAGATGCTGGGAAATTTTGCAGAGCTGACAGGCGACAGAAAACGACAATATAGAAAGCGAAAACTTGGGCAGGGCTCAAGAAAAAATACGCTAATCCAGGTCTGTATTAACATAGGCAATGGCTGTTTGCACGCAATGCCACATAGGCAAGCTTGTACGTACTCTCTCTTCAAGACCTTCCTTCCTAAATAAACGCCTTCTAAGTAACATATATGTCATGACCCCTCACTGCTTTTGCTAAAGTCCTCTTTCAAGGGTACGATCTGATTTAGTACGATTCGATCATCTGTACTATCTGAATCTAGAGCCTGCGACAAAGAATAAAACTGTCAGCGTCAAAAATGAGGGAAGAACATCGTCTTAGCCACTCACAAAATACGCCACACGCATTGCCTGGAACCGAACACTTTCAGGCCCAACCTCGCCTGCTTTCTCACCCTCTGCTTCAGGCCACGGCGCTCGCCGGCGTACCTCGTAAAAGCCACTTTCAACCATAGCATTCAGCCAAATCGTCTCACTGTTTGGATTAATGTCCTTCATAAATCCACCAGGCGCCGACTTGGGTTGCTCGGACTTGAACAAGCTTGTGTGAATGCGCACTTCGGCAGTCGGAGACCCCTCGGGTACCCACTGAATGTAGGTCTTGGGTTTTTTGCCTTCTTTCACGAAAGTGCACTTGATCTCCACGACTGTCCCAGTGACCTCATCTTTCCTAAACGAGACAGCTTTGACCGGGTATGGCATATGCAAAAGACCAACGGTCTTTCCCGGCGCAAAACGGAAATAGTCCTTGCTGTCAGTCTCGCGAAAGTCTGATCGGTCGATATAGACTTTCTTCGCGAGGCGGACCGTGTGGTTACCCATCTTCGGGTCTTTGGGCGAGAATGGAATATCGAGGTCTTCTTCCTCAGCATCGTCGATTATTAAAGCCACTGGATCGAGAACAAGCATGAGGCGAGGAACAGTTCTCTCAAGATATCGTCGCACGGTTTGCTGGAACCGCTTGTTATCAACGAAGGTCTTGGCTGTAGTAACGCCGAGCTCGGATACAAATGAAAGAAGCGCTCCAGGGGGTACGCCTCGTCGCTGGATGGCCTTGAGAGTGAACAGCCGAGGATCGTCCCAACTTCGAACGATCTTGTTGTCTATCAAGTCTTGGATATCTCTTTTGCTCAGAATGGTGCCATTGAGGTTCAAACGACCGAACTCGCGCTGCATTGGCTGGAATTCAACGAGACGACTAGCTATGTCAGAAACTTTGCGTAGCACAGTCATCGTCATGGGGGTACCTGGAATGACATACTGATTTAGCCATTCGTAGCTGTCTCGTGACATAATAAATTCTGTTGTGCATAAGCTGTGCGTGATGCCTTCAAAGCTGTCACACAAGCAGTGTGCGAAATCATAGGTAGGATATATACACCATGTGGTGCCGGTCCGAAAGTGTGGTATCTGTTCCTTGGGAATGCGATAGGCCGCAATGTCCCACATCTGGGGATTCGGGTTCTGGATATCCTGCTTCATGCGAAGCAAAGCTGTTAAAGGCGCATACTTACCGTCTCGCATGCCGCGAAATTTTTGCAGGTTAGTCTCGACATCCTGACTCGCATGCGTACAACGATATCTTGGGCTGGAGCCTTTCTCGCCGCCACGCTGCAGCTTGATTTCTGCTTCGTCACAGTGGCATACATAGGCACCACCCTGTTTTATCAATTCCTCGGCAAGATTATATAGACCCTGAAAATAGTCGGATGCATATGTGATTGCCGATGGGGTAAATCCCAGCCACCGGATTGACTCTTGGATTGCGACAAAAAATTCCCCCTCCTCTTTATCAGGGTTAGTATCATCGAATCTGTACTCGATACATCAGCAGGATTCGAGCACTTAAGCAAGACACGGCTGAAAAAGTAGATACCTAAGTATCTGACTATGATATTAGCCAGTCATATTCAAGAATATTTGAGGTGATGCCTACTGTTTTTCCGCCATGAAATCTTGCGAATCCAAAATTTATAGCAATTGCCTTAGAGTGCCCGAGCTAAAGCCATGGATTAGCTTGCTATCTCTGTGAATCCAAGTGGATAAGAGAGGAGAGGAAAAGAGGTTTACATGCAGGTAGCCATTTGGCTCTGGTGGAAACCGCGTCACAACGTTTTTTGACGGGCGTTGCTCATAGACTTGGGCCAGGAAGCCCTGCTTGAACATTGCATCAGGATCAATGACGGGCTCGTCCGCAATGGCCACTTGGCAGGACATCGGTGGCTGCACCGAAATCGAGGTTGAGATATCATTGCGGGCGGCGGCGGCAGCGGCCTTCTTGGCACGTTTCTGTGTGCGTTTCTTGAGCTCATTTTTGGAAACCATTTCCCCTGTCTCATCGTCAAGCTGCAATTTGGCCATACTCTGCCCAGCAGTGTCGTCCGCCATGGTAATTCCCTATCACCCGCAGGACTTGCTTATATTGTCGATCTGATGTAAAATTAGATTAGTATTTCAATCTGCAGGGTATGGCGATGTAGAGGGAAAAAGATGAATATGTGAAATATTTAACATTTTAATGCCCTCACCCCAGATTGTTGGTTTTTAGTGAGTCAGATTGAAGTGAGGGTGTGGTAGGGATGAGAAGCACGCACTGCACCCCATTGGTGGCCCGTGCCCGCGGTCCACAGTTTAGCTTAATATCCCAGCCTTTTACACGTCTCAAATATTCTTGCACCACCAACATTAGCATAGTTCAGTGACTTCTTATGAGTAACTAGTAATCCAAGTGGTGATTTTCATTCAGTGATTCCTGTAGCAGCCACTAGAGCAGCTGCCACCAAATGCGTACTTCTAAACCCCGGATACTCAGCCCTCGAGCTCGCCGTCCACCCAGCCTCGCAATTCCAATCCCCATCACACGTCTGCAATGCCTCTTCTGCAGATCGAGCCACCACTTCCGCTATCGAGCTCTTCACCTCGATGTCGTCCGTAGTTCGATACAGATGCGCCAGCTGTCGCAGGAATATCGCCTTGAAGCCTTGCTGGTCGTCATTACAGCTGTCATCTGCCTCGCAGAGCTCTGTAGCTATGCCGTTTGGTGCGAACTTGCTGATGGCTGTGGCTAGGATTGGTTCTGCGTACTCGAGATATGAGGAGTTGCCTGTGGCGCGGTATAAGTATGAGAGACCGCCGAGTAATTGCTAAGAAATTGAACTCAAATTAGTATCTAGCCCGGAGAGGAAGAGAAAAGGAGAAAGGGGGACGAACGCCATAAGAGTAGCTCCACTGCTCCGTATGCACGTCACAAGCAGCTGTGTCAACACCGTCCCCAACCCATCCAGTAGTCAGATCCACCATACCAGACGAAACGACCCAGTCAAACAACTCTTTTGTGATAGCTAGAAGCGTCTCATTTCGCATCATCAAGTAAGTTCTGGTACCTAAGGAAATGAATTCTAATTGCGTGATTCCCGATTTATAAAAAGGATGCCGGCTGGGATTGGTCGACTGTGCACGAAATCAGACAGAGAATTTTAAAGGGAGCAAGAGATAATACCCAGATTATGCCTCCCCCACAGTCTGAATTATGATAAGAGTACACTTCATCGATTGTTCGCTGGGCTAGGGAGATCCACGTCCCGTTCCCGTGCCGAGGGAGACCAGGCATGAAGCTTTCAGGTCCATAGAGCTCGGCCCCAGCTGTGACTTTTTATTTGTGAGTTACTTGAAGATAGATGATTATGGATGGAAGTTGGACTTACCGGCTTGAGCATACCACTCGACGTCATCATTCCATCTTCCTTCAACTAGGCTCACATACGTGTGGTTCGTGCCGAAGAAGTCATGCACTTGATCATAAGAGTTTCTCACCAAAGCCTCTCCAACTTTTCCACTAAACTGATGTGAGCCGGTGTATTTGGCGTAGTCCATATAAGTCTATTTTCAAAATTTCTATGAGTATTATATTTGTAAGTGAGCAAAGGATGCTCACCTCGAAGATACTCCCACTTTCCCACCATGGCGAAATAGATTGGTCGAAAAGTCCATCAGCCACATTCGGAGAAGCATAGTAATAGTTTATCAATTTTGATAATATTTCTGTCGACGCTCGCGTGTAGTCCGTCTTCGACGTTGCTGGCCAAGCTAGGGCCAGACGCAGGAGGCCGAAGACGAGGAGGGAAGAGAGCTTCATGCTTGGCGCGCTGGATGATTAAATACCGTGAATCCCGATGAAGCTGAGAAAAGACGAGAATGGAAGCCCATCGGGAGGCTAGAGAAAAAAAATTATGAGCACACATATAAAAGTAACGTCATCCCGCCATATAGCTTTTTCTCGAACCTAAGATTATTTCAACATCTTTGCGCATGAAATATTCAGGCCGCGTTTGCATCGAGTAACGTTGCTGCTAATGACTTGCAGATACCAGACATCGGTTGAGTTGCACATTGTTGATAATGCAGGTCCAGCAGGTGCGGGGCTGGAGAATCAAAACTGGCCCTGCCCTCCCCCCTAACCCGAGAAGGAATTTCCGAGTCAGGAAGCTATGGGATTTTCTAGGACTTGGATAGCATGAACTATCCGTCGTGCTCATGGAGTTATTCTGGGGGTAATATGTGGGAGACATTTTACTGCTAAATTATATCCTCAAGTCCCCTCGCTACGTTTGAGCATAACTTCCCCGCAACCGAGCCGTGAAGCTCTGCATAGACGGCGAGTGAGGAAAGAAACCAACAACTTGAAGCATTTTTTAATATTTGGATTATAATTGTTTCTTTAATTGTATCATAGTACGTGAACGACTATTAACGCAGAAAATTTCAGAGTGGTATCTCAATGCAAGCTCGCTCCATGACCGGAAAATTCGCAGCAAATAAACAGTTGAAATGAAACTCATCGTCACACCACCATATTCCTGATGCCTGACGCCTTTCAATTATCAATCCCCATGGACTCCCAACCTAGCCCTCTACCACTCCCGCCAGGTACTTCGACGTCAATCTAGTACTATCTTCGCTGCCAAAATCTCCGTCGTGTAGTGGGTGCGCCATAGCCAGTCTCCGCATGCTTCGATACGTGGTTCTGTCTGTGCATGCGGCTTGAGCAGCAGGTGAACAGAACGATGAAGGTAGCGAGGAATAAGCAGATCATGGCCACAACAAGGGTCCACATTCCGGTCGAGAAATGCGCATAGCTTCTACTGCCATCGGAGTTGACATGACGCCTGATGATGCCAAACAAAACAAAGTCGGTCGCCATCACGACGATGCAGACGATCCACGCGACTGCTGAGAGCAGAGCTGCTGAGAGGGCTCCGATGACTCCACTTCCGGCGGCTAGAACGAACGCAATGAAAGCGAGTCCGCATGCGACCGGGTGTAGGACCATAACGCGAGTGAGCGCCTTGGAAGTGTCGGTGGACGCGGTACTGAAGTCGGTTTTGTCGATGCCCTCCATGATCAGCGCTGGGTTGTAGCCAATGTGGCTGTCGGTACAGAAGTCCTTGTTGCCACTGGAAGAGGGTTTGTTAGCAATGAATGCGCTTAAGGGAGCGAGACAGCTTACCTAGCATGGAGAATGCAGTATCCAAAGCTTCCAAACGATACCACGGAGTTGTGGCCATTGGTCGAGTTTTGAAGGTTCACTCTCATGATACCGATATTATTGACCACAGGGGAACTGATGGTCGTAATGAGAAGAAGAATTGTGGCCGCGAACAAGAGGAACGTGCCAATGTGGTGAAAGAAACCGGTCTTCGCCATCTTGTTGGTTTGGGTTTTTGTTGTTGGTATGTCTGATACTATTCAGAAGTGTTGTTTGCGGTTACAAGTAGATGCGCAAACAGAAAGCAAGATACTTCAAGTCAAGACTTGGAGATATATGACGTGACTCTGGGACGAGAGAGAAAGTTAATTGCAGAGGGAAGGACGGAGGGAAAGAAGGCAGGAACGTGGAAGCTGGGGATAGGACAGGCTTTATCCAAACAGTTTCAAGTGGCCTGGTGTGCTGGTGTGCTGTAACCCGTACTGATTCCTGAGCTGATGTCTCGTACAAACAGGGCCTCGAGAGGAATGCAGGTGCAGGCTTGCTGCCCTGATTCGTCACCCTTGCAGTTTTGCTGCGTCCTCTGCAGCCCTCGTGCATCTGGCCAGCTTCTCACTCGTGGCTTAGCCTCTCACCTCCAACAATAACGTCTTTCGATTGGACCCAGGGACACGTAACTGGCGTCGCCCCCTGGGATATTGAGATACAAGTATTTTGAAAAACCTGGGGTTGCAAGCCACGTCTTGAATTTAAGATTTCAGGGTTTTTGCTCGCTGCAGCGCACTGTCGGCTGTCGTAACGCTATTGGGGCAAGATCTTCTCCAGGTCGAGTGGCTGACCACTTTTGAATGGAGACGGTGACGTACAAATCCAGGGGACCGTTGTGGCTCAGTTTGCGCTCGCATGTCCATTGGCCACTTGGCACTTTCGACAGGAACCTCAACATTTGGGACAACAACGGGAACGGGGATGCCTGCCTTGTTTGTGGACTCCACGGAAACACTTCGGGAATCGGGACGAAGACTTGACCCCAATTGCATGACAACATCGCCAAGATCAAGGGCATCCTGATTCCTGGATGATTCGTCAATCAGACAATGGGGGAACTTCTCTGTAGCATCACGCGTCGCGAGTTCTGAGGAACAGGTGAGGTGGTGCTGGCGTGTTTTGCCCCTGCCCCTCTTTTCAAGCTTCCCGCCAACATCTGACGCTAAATTGACGACGCGGGTGCATACGTCCTCGAAAGCATGTTACGACCGCCCGACTTTTTAGGTCTTGAGTCTGGAGGTCTGCAGTGAACAGGTTTCCTTTCGAGCTGTACGGTGATTCCTTGTCCTGCTCAGAATCAGTCTCTAACACGAAATTCTTAGGCTCAATTGAACATCGCAGGACTCGGGCAACGCAAGCAGCCCTTCTAGCAATATCGATGCCCTTTCAAACCCCGAATTCCATATAACTGACCGAGTAGGGAAGCAAATGAAGCGATACCTCCCGATGAAGACAAATCAATAGCAGAAGAATCACCGGTTGAACTTGGCAAGAGAAAATGGCAGACTTCGTGGTGTTGAAAGCTCTAGTCGAGGGGCTGCTACACAAGGAGAAATGACCATTATATGGACTCTAGACAACAGACAAATCCGCACCTCATACTCGGAAACAAGCTTTCGAAGGCATACGTGGCGACCGAACAGAACCCGGTCCTCGGAATACGTTTGGACGAATCCCCTCCATAAATGGCGAATCTAATTCGTGGTTGGCCATAGCAACTCATCTTACTAGCGCTCAGAGTGAGTCTAATGATGGTGGATCGGGCGTCTGCTACTAGACACTGTTTCTTGCCCAAGGACTTCAAGCACTTTCAAAGAGATGGAACCTGCCTTTCAGTTTCGTTCAAATTAGAAGGGTGTCGGGGCCTAATGAGTACCTCTGAATTCTCTACTCCCGCAGAAGAGCAAATATTCCTCAAGCTTTGCCTCTCGAAGTGAAAAACCAGCGCCGTTTAAGCTCGCCTAGCCCCGGGCGACGTCTTGTAAAGAGACGATTTCTGGAGTACATCTCCCTAAGGCGAGAGCGCATGGCTTAAGCGCCCAACCAGTTTGACTTGGTTTCTGGATACCACCTAGCAGCCTCATATTGCGGGACTCGGCACACCAGATTATGGATCTAGATCTGTGTGGGTCGCATTTCGTCTATACCATTGGACCTAATGTATCCCTGTCTGATATTCGTCGTTAATCTTCGAATATCTCCCTTCCACTTAGTTGAAAGCCTCACATTATTTTTCCCATTCGAGACATTTGTTGTGATCCATGTGGAGGTCTCTTCAAATTTCTACCTTACGTTTACGATTTCAGCCCAACTGTTTGTTCTAGCCGATCTCTAGACGCCTGAGGCAGTTTGCTATTTTCAGCGGCCATAGTCAAGCGGCTGACGATTCTCTTGCATCCTTGAATTAAGTATTTTTTGGTAATTCATCTCTATTCTAGTTGCATTATGTTTTTGATTCCACTTTAGCAAATTCATTGTATACTTCATTGAACTGTTTGCATTGGATACGTTTCCCTCTCCTACTATAAACTCACGCTTGATGGTCAGAAGATCAAAGATACACCGCCCTTGGACACGCGCAAAGTCAAAATTGGGGGCCCGATGCCGCTCACTAACGTGCCAACTAAATTGCCTTTCGTTCTGCGGCTAGGTTCCGGCTAGGTTTCCCTGCGTAGTTGAAGTTAAGGATGGAAAATCTAGTGACTTGGTCTGGCTGTGGGTATACAATGACTGACTGTGGCTGGCCTAAGCTTGGTCTATCTTACTTCACTGAGATGGCTAAGGATGATGTCTTGAGTTCGGCTATGACCATTCCGTGGCTCAGTTACTTGTTACTATATAAATAAACCGAACGAAAGATACAGCCTGATTGATTGCCTTGCTCCAACTTTTCCCCTCCTGTGCTTCAGAGGCATTACTATTCAGAGAATTATATCACGTGTCACAATACGTCCAGCCTCATCCTTTTTCTGTTCCGCTTGCGTCAAGAAGAAGCAATTATCGAGAGCCAATCCCGTTCCAATATAAACCCTGCAGCATACATTGCTGATTATTGCGCATTATAGGCTCCAGTTTTGTTTGATTGGCCAGAGATTCCACACGATTGCCTGATGAGAAGTGAGGCAAACAGCTCGTGTGCTTCTTAACTGTTTGCCTTAGACTCGATGATTTGCTCTGAGGAAGCCACCGAAGCTGCATCGTAGAAGTACTCCGCAAACAACCATGTGTGGCTTTGCGTCCATTGAATTTCATAATCGCCAATTCGTCGAACCTACTTAATCCCATCAGCCGCGGAGCCCATCGCACACCGCTATGCCTTACATTGCTGCCCGACATTCTATACCGATGCTGTTCGTTGGAGCTATCTAGGTACTATTAACTCCTGACGACGTTCCGCTGCAAGTTGCCCTGCGCAATTCGGACACAGCCTTGACGTAAGGCTGTTTGACACTGCCCGCTACAACTGACGTGTCACTGGACCGCTGGCTGAGCCTCATGAAAGAAATTTAGTTTGAACTTGATATCGTCGCAGGACGCCGCCGGCTTTCTGCGACATTATGGCATAGTTTCCAAGCTCGAATTCGAGCTGCCGGCATGTATCATCATGCCATCAAATTCTGATCAGGTAGAGCACCACCAATTTCTGTATTTTATGCAGTTGCGTAGTGCCGTCGTTTGGCGGAAGTCAAAGTTCTGACAACCTCCTAGAATAGTACCGCCCCCGAGGTCCGGAAGCGAGGAGATAGAGACAGGGGAGGTGGAAAGCTCAGTGAAAGGGATCGAAAGCCTCGTGAGCAAGAACGGGGTCGGGAGAAGGTAATAATTCTTCCTCGAGCGTGAGGTATTTCCAAAGGCGAATCCGCTAACTTCATTGCTATAGCATCAAGACAAAGGTGCAGAACCTCGAGACACAAGCACAGATCCCAAGAAGCCAAAGAAGCCTGTGATATCCCCAATTTCCCGCGAGATGCCATTTTCAAGCTGACTCGATTTCTAAAAGCCTCGCAAGCCTCGACCGCCCCCTGGACCTGAACCTGGCCCCCAACCTGGCCCCCAACCTAGCCCCGCGCCTGACCCTTCTCCTCCTCCTCCTCCTCCCAAAAATTCGTCCGAATATGCGAATGTCCCCAACTCCACCGCGTTTTCTTCTTCGCTTCTGGAGGAAGGAAGTTCATATGACTCACAGAATTATACTCCTGCCCTTTCTCAGCAGCCTCGACAGAACCAAAAAGTAAACGAAGTAAGCCCATCGCGATACCAGTGTGGTTTTGTTTTCTTGATACGAATGCTAATCAAGATCTTAGATCAAGGAAGTACGGATTTCAGGAGGGAAAGTCAAAGCACTTCTTGATTATACGGTGCAAGACAGTTTCGTTTCAGAGAAACTTGGAAAAAAGCTGGACATACAATCAAAGCGTGTGGAAGGCCCGAAGTACAAAGATCCATCTGGGAAATATCACTCGGCAAAAAAGCGCATCAAGACCTCAGTCGAAGTAGAAGGACAAAAATTGATAGACCAAAGGTTATATATTGTCTCAGGTGATTTAGACAGCAAGGTTGTGCTTGGCACAGATATTACCTCGCAACTCAAGGAGACATCTAGCACTGCTGCAACCCCTTCGCAGTTATATTCTGGACAACTATCAGCCACATCAACCCTGCCACTGAGGACCTCATCATGGGGAGGATACACACAGGACTCCCAACTGTACCCCGAGTCTACAAGTAATTCCGCCTTTTCGCAAAACCCACTAGCGCACTCTATACCACCGCAGAGCCAACCTTCCTCCTCTTATTCTACAGATGGTCCTCAGCCGCAAAACGCTGTACAACCCGAATATACACATTCTCAGGCTTTGCAGCCCAGCAGTGGCCCGCCATTCATGTCTGATTATAGTGGCAGAAGTATCGGTGATCGATATAGGCCAGTTCCGCGAACCCCAGAGTCTGGATCTACGGAAGGAGCTGGAGGGAGCTATGATGATTCGTACGCATCCGACTGGTACAACAGATCAACCAGCACGCCCGTACCTTTTGCTTCATCATATCAGTCACCACCAGTTTTATCTGGTGAAGAGAATGCTGATGAAGAGAATGCACAAACGCCTCCATACCGCGGTCCGCCGTACACGAGCTCGGTACTTCAACCATGGAAGTATCACCAATCTTAAAGGGTCCTCTTGCACTCTTTGTGTTCTATAACTAGCCGTCACAAATTTCAATCGGCGCTTTCGGGCTGTGCTAATCGCTTTCTCATTACTAATCTTCGCCTGCGATTTCGGAGTCTGTAATTTCCCACCCCAGCCATGTCAACGTGGGAAAAAGCGTCCGAGGTCAGCCGGCATCGTGGGGTGGCGTGGGATTTTGGGGGAAACCATGAAAAAAGCCACAACCTGGGAGGCTGGTCTGTTTGTTCCTATGAATCGTAATGACATATGATATGATTGAGTAATATAGAAGTTTATTGGCAAAGTTCGGAAATATATGCGAAGTCTTGAGGCTCTGTGTGAGGCGTTCCATGCAGGGATGACTTGGTTGGCCGCCCTGTTTTGTATCCTTGCGGAACCGAATTTCAATTCTCCAATCGTTAAAAGAAGGGCTCGCTGCCCCAACGTGAACCAGTAGTCATTAACGTCCTTTCCGCCTCAAGACTCTATGATGCTAACCGCTGGAAACAGCTTTGTACGTAGATAAGCCGTGGTCGCCCTTAGGTACGTGCAGTATGACCGACGAGACTTGTCCTTTTGCTTGTGTTCAAACTTCACGATGGTTAACATCCAGCCCCTAGATATCCCCCGGCATGCGCCCTTGCTCCCTCAGCACTCGAGTTCATCCGTGAGTGTAGAATCAATTCATCCACCAGAGCCTGTTCACCAGCATCTGCAATCCACCGCGTGCGATCCTGGGCGGAGCCCCAGCCATCTTGAGCGCTCCTTCCCAACAAGGCTGGATCGACCTAGTACGTTCTAACTCAGACAATTGTGGCTTGCGCTAGCTTTGCTTATTCTCATACCCTTCAGATGCGCGGCTCTTGCTTTTTCCAAAGCCTCTCAAAATGTTTGCAAGTAAACGTTCTGAAGTTCCAGATGATCGTGACAGCCATTTAGTACAACAGAAATGTAAGACATTGAACTAAATTCCACCCGCTAGGCAGCCTATGCTAACTCACACCCTTCCCCGCAGTGGAGAACCACCCTGAAGGCTATCCGCGCATTGCCGCATACCTCAACAGCAGTAATGACACGGCACTTTTCCGACGATTCGGGAATCTCCGGGTGAGGAGCCTCTTGTATAAAGAAGTGGAATTGACCGAGCTCGAAGAAGATTTGGCAAAGCTCGACCAGGACGACAACTCAAAAGAAGAAACTGAATGGCGAATTGGCAATGCAATTCACCATAATACTGGAGGTCAGAATGAAGAACGGAAAGCTCTCATGGAAAAAATAGACAAAAAGCTGGAGGTCTATGGTCAGTTTGCAATCAGCCCACCCCACAGCTAGACTTTCTCAAGTCACGCATCTGGACAAAACTGTCTTCACATCACAAAAACCTCTATTGTTTCTACTGTGGTCTGACTGACTCTCATAGATAATATGCTACTTCGCGATAGCCAAATTCGAAAACTCCCGCGACCATCAGAAAGGTTGCATCGGAGCTTTATGGATTTCATTTATGCAGAAACCCCATTCGAGGAGCGGGAGCAAAACTTTATCTTTCATGAACATGATTTTGTTAGTCTTCAAGAGTATGAGGACGACAGCTGGCTGGATGCTCTGCTGCACCGATTTATGGGTCATTGTAGAAAAGGGTTTCTCCAAGTATGCATAGATTTACTTCTATTTTGTCGAAATTTTTAGGCTGGTGCTAACAAAGTCTACTGTAGTACATCTTCGTCAGTCCCAAAGACCGGGCCAAAACGTCGGATCCTTACTTGCACTACTACTCATCAGAGCGACTGGGTGCACTGATCAAAATCATCGTCGCGGTTGCGTCTACAGCATTGCTTCTCATCCCGATATTCCTCTTCCTCGCACTCAAGCTATCCACGAAATTGATGGCCGCAGTCGTCTTAATATTTGCCTTCGCTTTTGCAGCAGCCATTTCATTCTTCACAAGTGCAAAAAGACAAGAAGTTTTTGCGGCTACAGCTGCATATTGTGCAGTACTAGTCGTTTTCGTCGGAAATCTTCAACAGAGGCAACTCTCAAGTCTGAATTAAGTGACAGTTCTTCAATCTCGAGTCCTGATATCCCAAATTGCGATCATGACCTGCATTTTGTAAATTTCACATCCTCAGAGGCTATGTATACAGCTCGTCTTATTACCCTCGTTGATTGTGGTCATTCCTTATCTTGATCAAGCGTTTTACCACCTAGCATAAGTTTTTTTTATGGTTCACTGCTCGTTTTGATTTCCTTCCACAGCAGATTGCAAAAGCAGAATCTTTGAGCAGTACGGAAAAAACAGGACGTCTGCCCGAGGGTGAGGATTGTAGGATTAGAACAATTTGGTGGCTCTGCATGTAACTTACGTATGATGACCTATCTTGACTTATAATACCACGCTTCCCTGTTTGATCATTAATACTAATTTTCGACTGTGCCAACATCATTTTTAGGGGTTGGGCCATGAGGCTGTGAGGAGGCTTTTAACCTATGGTAGAGCTGGGGCAAGTTTGCTGCCCAAAGTCTTGGTAAGTGTGCAGAAATACGATAACTTGGACACATATTTGCGAATCATGACTATCTGCTGTATTACGCCTGAGTAGGAATATATCGACCGTCAGGTGTCTAAACCTTCCGCTACCTGTACTTAGCACCAATTAACCGAGCCCCGCCCTTTTATTTTCAATCTTCCATTGCTTTAATTTTCTGACCAGGAAGGTCGTTATTTTATCAGTTAGCCTTCTTGATGTCCATCTCATCTTATGAATTAAGGTGCTGTAAGATCTCTAATCTGTCTTATAATACCAGCAGGCCCAAATCTACCAAGAAAGTCAGCTCAACCCCACAATCTTCAAACAAAACTCACCTAAAGTTAAGTCCCGAATATTCACACAACTCCACGAGCCAATGGAAAGTATCAGCATCAAAGCCGTCAGGTATACTCTCATAAGTCTCATTAAGATCCTGCAACTCGAATTCGCGATTGCAGTGGTAGCGAAAATCCTCTATGTCGTGATCAAGATAATCGTTCTCGAAGCACCCACCGTTCGCTATGGCGGCGTCTGAACATTTTACAAATGCTTCAACGATATCTGTGCGTAAGATTTTTGGTTGCTTTTTGGGGGTGTTGTCTGCATCTGGTCAGCCGTTTGGGATGCGAGTTATAGTGCCGGTGCTAACGGTATCATATCTGTTCGAGGTTAGTACTCGGTGGGGGAGTTTTGAGGAATGTAGACGAATCTCACGAAAATAGGAGCTTTCTTTTATGGGTATCGAGGAGAAACGAGGTCCACTCATCGTAGTCGAGGGAAAACCCGCCAAGGTGTAGGATGTGAGACAGCATTGTATGATCAGGCATCCGGAAGTTCAAGGTGTCGAGTGCTAGCTCCTTTGCGTTATGCCGGATATATTCACTAATAACATCATAACGTGAGCATGGCACGGTATCCGCGTCGTTCGGAAGTCTAGTTTTGGGAGGCTCCCGAAAGTTCACAGTCTTGATTTCGTCCGTCACTTCTCCTCTCTTCGCCTTCTCTGCCTGGCTCAGATATGCTGCGCGTGTTATCCTCTTCGTCCTCTCTTGTCTGTCGTTCTCTATCTTTGCAGCTTGAACAGCAGATTCCGATGTATTTTTGGGTTCGATGGCAATGCTTTCTCTGAAAAGACCTTTGTCCATGAGCTGACTGTAGTACGTCGAAGTGGCTTGATTTCTATCCTTCACCCACTTTCCATGTCCTATGGTCCGTGGACCCAAGCGTGTAGCGGTACTTCCAAAACTAAATAAGTCAGACGCAAAGTTACACGTAGACTTGTTTAGGGTAACAGAGAATAGGAGAGGGGCATTACTGTCTGATATGTGAGGTCCAAAAATCCATGTTGTGGAAATCGGCAAAAATATGAACAGGAATTGGGTAACTACAATCGTAGAACCAATCTAGGGGCTTTCTAAGTAACTGAACTTCGTCGTAAGTATGAGCTGAATTATTCCATAGCGTCCTTTGATGATCCATCAGTTTTGGTTGTCCAAGCTCGGCACACCCACTGATTGACATACTGGGAAATTCCCCCGCAAATGATTGACTCTCTAAACGCACATGTCTCGGAGTCTGTTGTCACGAAGTCGCTTGGAATACCACCAAAAAGAGCATTCTCCATTGAAAACCCCCTATCTTATTCAGCTGATTTGAAACTCGATAAACAGTGGATCTCTCACAGCTATTAAAAGTTGGTGAGCTTCTAATTCTGACTAGGCTTTGTTGTGCGAACTACAATCAAGCGCTGGACTTGTATATAGCGCTCAACTTTGGGATAAAAGGTCCCACTATCTTACCTCTGTAACGACCTCGTCTTCAAAGAAAGGCTCGGGCTGATGATCATTACAGAGTTCATACCAAATAGCGTGCTTGTAGTCTTAATCAGCAGTTTGGATCGATTAACTCAAGAACTGCGCAGGAGCGCACTTTTAACTCACAGTAGACTCGTGTAATAGAGTAGTGGCTAACTTGAAAACTTCTACCATTCTCTCAGCCGAAGTCAGATCTGTCCTCAGCAACGTGTCGACCATCTCAAACGCAATATTGACTATGGTATGACTACTCCTTCGTTCATCGTTGTGCATGGTAACGCCGCACATAAAACCCTGAGGATCACTCGGCAGGCCGTTTCTAGGATCATTCTTCCCGCTCACGAGAAAAAAATCGACATTCTCTGCTAAAGCTGCAAGTCTTTGCTGTGCTCTCCTACGCTCCTTCTCTTGTTGGCAGATAGTGGGAGGCCGCACACGGAATTTTTCGTAGGTTGACCTTCGTTCATCTTCGGGTACGTTTGAAGGATCAATGTCTTCGTAATTCCCGAACAGTAAAGCATCGAACCTGGAACTATCAGTGAACGCATTCCGGGGAATCGTGATCTAGAATTACCAGCCCCAGGTATGGCAATTCGTCAGAAACAGGGATGCTAATTTCAAAGAAGGAGAAAGTGCTTTCCAAATGATTGGATTTGAGCCCTAGAGCAAGCAAATTATCAGCACTGTATTTCGGACAAAAGTCGAACTCACTTCCCAATACCCATCTCTTCCTTTCCCCAAGGGATAGCAAGCCAAATGCCGAGGCAGGGATGAATCCCACCGTCCTCTTGCGAAAAATGGATGAATTGGTACGTTATCAAGGTAGGATTCGAAATTCTCTGTCTGTAAAGCCGCCAGTGCTTCGATTGTGTGAAGATCCGCGGCCGTGAAACCTGTTGCTAGTCAACCATCCACTCCAGGATCTTGACACGATCGATCTTGCCTTCAAATCTGTCTCGTTGGTAATTTTGCAGCTTTAGATATTCAAGTCTTGCCTCTTCTGTCTCGAATGGACCTGACTCTAGCGGGGTTATTCCACTCTTCAGCGGTCGTACTTTGGCGATTGCGGCATGGTTGGGAGCCACGGGGTGGCTGTATTTCTCGCCCAATTTCGTGAATGGCGTGTCCGCGACTTTTCGTTTTGTCGTAGGTCATCGGAACATAATCGAATACGGAAAAGAGATGTAGAACTCGTCAAATCGACTTTATTGCCAGAGGTGAAAAAGTAGTTGTGCGGAGAGTAAAGAATGGCGTTCATTCCAAGACCTCACTTGAGGAACGCAATCGAGAGAAAATCACAACAAGTCTCAATGATATGGAAATTTCGAGTCAATTGCTAGTTTACAGATTTGAAGGTATGGTACTGAACTTTTCTGCAGAAGCAGAACGAAAGCAACACCCGCGAGACAATTGAAAAGCGGTGTTGAACAAGTATCGCACACCGACTGTTCAGATTTTCACACTTCTAAAACCGCACAAGCGTCAATCTAGCTCACTTGTCTATCGACAGTGTATCCTCTGAAGGAATTCTAATGTGTGCGACTCACTCATGCTTAATCTCACTTCTTTTCTTCCAACACAAAGGTCTCCTCGTTCCAACCAAACCACTTTCTCATTCTCTTACCCATTGACAGTAACATGACCGGATCAATCACCGGGACCGGATGAGGCTTGTGAAATACGATCTTGCCTTTCCCGAACCACTTTGAAGATTCATTTGGCTCAAACTGCACAGCCGACCCTCCCGAGCTACGACGAGCAACGAATCCAACCTCGCTTTCCGCCATCGCTTGAACGAACGAGTCCCACCTCACCTCTTTCTGTGAAGGTTCTTCGGAGATTCGACTTGGGAACATGGATCGGAATACACTGAAAGCACTCTTAGTGACTGCCACTGTGATGACGTTCGGCTGGTCCTCAAGGTCTGCTGTGGCGGACGAAACGTGAGTGTTCGAAAGTTCTGGTCGGTTGGACTCAGTACGAGTCTTCACTTTGATCTTCAATCCTGTTGACTCATTTTTCTGCTGAGAATCCGCAGAGTTTGGTTCGAAAGACAAAATTGATGCCTGTTGCTCAAAAGCTTTCTGTGTCTCTAAGACTTTTTGCGCTATGCGAGCCCGGATGTCGTCCCTTTCAGCTTGTACGCTTCGGACATAGTCCGGGTCGCTATCTGCTGAGAGCATTTTCAAATCTGACTGGATATCAGCGTCGTCGAAGCCGAGACGTTCAAGTGTCTGTCGATGACGGTCACGCATTCCGGCCCACAGACTAGCAAGTGCAGCTTGTTGCGTGGCATTCTGTTCAAGCCATGTTGATCGGAGTTTGGAGCCAATGGGCTGAGGGGTGGCCAGGAACTCGTTGAGAAGTTTTGCTAAAAGCTGCTCGGCCTTGATCTTCTGGGCTCCGTCCTCTTTTTGCGGTATCTGTTCGGGCGCCTTCCACCCACCGTCAGCCGCTACTGCATGCTTCCTGTGTGGATCTTGGGCAAAGAAGTGTTTGTTGACGTATCGCCAACTTTTACTCTCTTCAGCATACTTCATCTTCTCAGGATCAAATCTGGGGACACGAGGTAAATGTAGCCGGAGTATGGAAAGCATATGGTGTATTGCCGCGACGTTAGAGATTTCACAATACGGTGCCTCATCAAGTCGGGCCAATTCGTCTTTGCGGCCATTGTTACGGCATTGTGCTAGATGATCTTCCAAGGCGGCAAAGAAAGTTGAATACTCGTAACGGGGGGTATGTTTAGAAATCGACTTTTCGGCCGGATCTTGGTCAGGATCTGCTAGCATTAAAAGACAGCATTCTAAGCGATCTTCAAAAAATAGGTTAATAAAAATTCCGCTCCCTCGACGTCTTGTTCTGAAGGAAACGGTCTGAAGCCGTGAACGATTTTCAAACTCCCATTTCTGGCTGAAACCAGGACGGAAAGGAAGGATGGCCTCGATGTGTTTAGCCCTGCGTGCGATTTGATCTTCCAGGAGCGCCTCAAGAGAAGCCAAGGCTCGTCCGTACGGTTCAGGTATTGAAAGTTCAGGGCGGATCTTGCCTTCAAACTTCGAATGAAGCGCCTGCAAATTTTGAAGCTCCGCCATAATGCTTGACCAGAACCAAAAGATAACTGCGTCGCGGTACATCTGTAAAGCGGCGACACCGTCCTTGAAATTCTTATTCAAGGTCTCTCCGAATTCACCGGCGAGAACAACCCTGACATAGCGACGTGTATAGGATGCATCGGTTTGTAGGAGCCACAGGTGGTCTCCGTGCATGTTTAATTGTAGCTGGGCAATGGACAACAATCTGCGGATGTCGAAGACCGGTGGGGCACAAAATGGCTGGTTCAAGTACGCTGATGCGAACTCAAATCTCCCAGATGTCTCGTTCGAAATCCGCAAACCAAGCTCTAAGGCTTTTCCAAATGCGTCCGAATTTTCCGTGCCGTTCTCTATTTCGGCCCCCTCAACAAGCCTCTCAACCACTCCCCGGAGGAAGCCAAGAAGCTTCTCTTGAGCTTCTAAGACCAGAATGGCTCTTGGGAACCCAATGGTGGTCCAACCGTGGGAAGTTTGGTCGTTCCATGGCGCCAATTTGCCATAGTTCAATCCATGCATGATTATGCAATTTGGGTTGTACACGGTTTTCAGTGCACCGATCTCCCACTGCTTGATGAGTAGGAAATTGTCATAAGGGGCCCACTGTTCTGGATTGTGCTGGATACGGTTATAAAGTAAGTTCAGAAATTTGGCAGGGTCATTCGTGAGCGACTCCAGATTAATGTACGGTAATAGACAGGCGTTTCTGAAGTCAAGCCTCACAGATCCCTAAGTAATATCAACATCCACTTCTCCTGTAGAGTTCGAGGCAATTTTCTTCTCTTGAAAATCTTTGAGAAAATGGAGATTGCACCATTCATGCGGATAGAGGTTTGGATCGACCGATATAAGATAGGAATTACGTTTCTTTCTGGACTTCCTCCATCTCTTCATGATGGTGTTTCCATTCACTGAACATTGCTCTTTCAGATACTGGATGTTCTCGGACATGCTTCGGAGAAATCGAAAAGCTTCATCTTGTGCCTCCTTGTCGGAAAGCGACTCGGCATAGGTATAGATCCCTAGGCCCTGCAAACGGCTTGAACGGAATTGTTGTAGGCACTGTAAACAATCGCAAGGTGGTTGAATAATGTTTCGAAAGCAGCGAAATACACCATTCCGATGAACCAGCATTCGTTGGTGGCCGGGCCCTAACAAGCTGCACATAAGTTAGGACACACATTTGCAGGGGAAAATGATTTAGCTTACGGCATCTCCTCGAGGGAAGCACGGTCTCTGAGATCTACCACCATGGCGCTACGGAATCGATTTTCGAAAGAATGTTGAAGGTGGGCTAGATCAAGCCAGCAACTCCGATAGTTCGAGATAAAATATCAAACAGCACTGAAAGCAAAGACGGCATGGTGCTAACCGCGCGACGGACGCTGGGAAGTGTGATGTGATGGGAGCAAGAAGGGAGATGAACAGAGAAAGGGAAGAGTTTATCGGGGTAAGTAACGTATTCGCGGTAAAATTCACCGCCATCGAAAGGCTGTACATCATAGTAATTGAATTGAGCCACCTACACTCCACTCGGACTTGCAGTGAATTGACTTGGATTCCGAATTCCAAATCCAAAGCTAGAAAGAGAAACATGCTGAACAGCGGATTGGAATTCTCCATTGTTTCTGAATCTAGCGACTTTGAGCAAATTGAAAAAGCAACATCAGAGTAATGCAAAGACAACGAACCTAAAATGATGCTGGCCATAACATCGCATATGACCGCGTTGGATGAATCAGTTGAGATGAAAGATAGCAGAGGGAAGAACGACGGTCGTCGAAAAGCGGATTTACACGTGACTTTAGATTCTACTAGCAGCATTAAACCTCTAGTTTTTGTAGTATAGGATCATTAAGACAGGTACGAAGTATAAGTGTACTCCAAGTAAGTGCATCAAGTCCGGGGGAACCTGGAGAACCCTCCCTCACGTTCCTACTTTTATGCATATTTCTAATTTCGGTCTTCAGTCGGGACAATCCTTCTCAGCGCATGTTTGCAGTACCGCGCGCTAAATACCCTGGTACAGTATACTCCGGAGTAGTATTTGGGTATACGGTAGATACTTCGTGATTATTACATTAGCTTGTACGTATATCAAGAGAAACGCATATGAAGCCCTGAAGAAGGATACTCGTGCGAAAGTATCTGCTCTAATTTCTTCTAACAGATGAGCTAGAAGCATTTCAGTCAGCACCGGCAAATTCCCCACCATAAGATCCCGCATTAAAACAAAATTCGGCCCCCATACACAACCGGTCCGTGCCTCCGGGACAGCCCGTCCCCTTCCCCGTCCCTTTTTCTCGTCTCGTCTCGTCCCATGTCAAAGCAAGCTCGGCACGCTGCGCCATCCAACGTGGACGGTTCGTTTTTTTGATGTTTCAATTTTTGTCATCCCGTGTCGAATCTCGGAAGAGAGACCGTGCGAAACGTGTCAAGGGGCACGTGGGCTGCGGTCAGCTTACATCTCTGCTGTACGAGCGGGATAAATCAATAGAAAATCGCGGTTCGCAGCTGAAAAGACCAGTTCGGATGAACATTGTCCCCCTCGGTCAGAGATGTTGTATGCTTGTGCTTACAAATAAGACGTGCGTGACAGCTCGGTAATTGGGCGATCGCGAAAGGATTCAGATTTCAGATTCATTAGCAAGAAATCGGTAAGGATCCTCGATTCGCATCTCGGTGTCCCTTCAAAGTCCAGCGTTGTTATTATTTAGGCACTACCGAGCATCTGCTGCTGCGCCGCCTTCTGCTCGGCCCTTTCGCCCCCAGTCGGGGGTTTTTAAGAGCAGGCATGCCCGATCTGAGTGGTGGGGCAGCGTTGCATTACATTCTATTTTGCTATTCTTCAACAGCGGCCTTCCAGAATAGGATGCAGGATTGACGGCTATAGACGTCATTTTGAGTATGAAATACTGTAGATCGCCAGTGCATACATGAGTTGGGGGTTTGATGTTGCTTTGATTTCTATTTACACAGCTTGGCCTATTTTCCGCTCCTTCTAATAAACCCCAGACGCAAGTAGGAAACAAGACTCGAAACGGAGCCTCGGGGAAAATTAGCTCGAGGAGTCACCGCCGGAGTAGCAAAAGACGCCTGCCAGTACCGGTGTTGTGATGTTATAGTGAAGGTGTAAAGAAACCAGATGCAGAAAAGCCCATGACCCGTTCTCATCTCCATATGCAAAAAAAGGTATGGCGGAGTGCCTCGTTGATGTACAGGAAATCGGGATATCCAGGAGGCTGCAAGGAATTGGCGGAAAGGTATCGAAGGGATCAAACTTTAGAGGGTATTGTAAGTGCTTATCAAAGCTTCGTCAAAGTCGTTATGGCGCATGACATTTCTTATGATTCGGCGGGGGCAGATATTTGAGTTTGAGACGTAATACGTCTCATTGAGGATCAAGTCTTCGTATGATCAGAGTATGTATCCAAAGGAGGAGGAGGTCTACCAAGTCTTTACAGTATTAATTTTTGAAGATTCTTTTGAATGATCATGTCTTGAACAGAGGTCATCGTGACCTTGAGAAGATCTGTGTCGGTGGCGTTGGTGAAGTGACCGTAGACCTCTCGGGTCTGATTCCGATTTAGAGCAATGAATTTGTCCATGAAGTATTTGGAGGTTTGCTGCCAGCTTGTAGTATCGCCTTGGAAATCAGAGAAACCGAATTTGGTGATGGGGCTGGAGGCAATCTTGGCCTTGAATAAATCGATCTTGTTCAAGAACAGGATGAGAGCGGAATTCTTGAACCAGTGCGAGTTTGCAATCGACTCCCAGAGCATCAGAGCCTCTTGCGTTTGATTCTAAATATAAATGTCAGCATTTCATCCCAAATACTGTGACTGAATATGCTCACTCCATCCTTGTCTTCTGCCAGACACTGATCGTATCCACTTATTGCTACCAGGAAAAGTAGGGCGTTCACGCCTTCAAAACAGTGAATCCATTTCTTTCGCTCAGATCGTTGTCCACCAACATCAAACATGCGATATTGTAAAGCGCCTAGATCGAATACAGTCTCAGTAATTCCAGTTGTTCGTAGGCGTGCTCGGAGGACGTCTTGGTCGGTGGGGACGAAGTCTTTCTGGAATAATCGATCGAGATCTTCAAAGAAGCTAGATAGGATGGCGTGTCAGCTTGGGACGATTAAGCATAAGAGACCGGGGAATTTCTTACTAGTCTAGGTTATCGTGAAGGGCAAATTCGTTGCCCCTTTCCACAGCCTTCTGGAGACCTGGATCCGCCCATAAATCCTTAAATGCGCGAAGATATTCGATCGGGATGGCCTCGAAAGGTCGGAGGTCCTTTTCCTGCATAATGACTGGGAGATGGACCTACGAGAACAAAAGCTTAGTAGTCGCCCTTCGCCGTGTCGCCATCTCAGAAAACAATAAACGACTCACTGTTGTATTATCGTATTTAAAGTCGATACCCATTTCTTCCATCGCATCGATTATCATTCGAAGGCCGTCGAGAAGATTGTTGAAGATGATGACTCGCCATTCTTCCTTTTCGCCTTTCGATATGCCCTCCTTTGTGTAAATTAATTTCATCTGCTTCAATATCGTTGACTTTCCGCTCTCTCCGGCACCTGCCAATAATCATGATTAGCCAACGCGATGTCTGGGGAAGCTGGTTCGTGAAGTGGAATGCGGAGGCGTACCCAATAGCAAGAGCTTCACGACCTTCTGCATTTCCTTCTCATCCCGATGGATCTGGGCGTCTATCTCTCTACTCTTCTTGTATTCATCTTCATCCCGCCGACTGCCAAAACACATGATGAATGATTGAGACGTGGTGACGGCTGGTTGCAAAGATCGGGGTTTTGCGCGCTACAGCGACGATGTAGGATGTGGTTGCGAGATTGGTTGCGTTGCGGAGCCGGTCAAGGTATTCCGAAGGTCAAGAGTTTCAAGGCTGGTGTGGCATGAGAAAATGCAAATAGAAGGGGATGATCTCAATGCCTGTCGGGGCAGTTTTGAGGGCACTGACTCGCAGTAGAACTAGTGGGAATGAAGTTGTTGATCGGTAAGCCACAGTAGTAAATGATATCGAAATATGGCTTGCAGGTGAAGATCGTTCGCACAGCTAAAGCCAGAGCCAGAAACGGAGCAGTCAAGCTTTGGTCTTGGGCTCGGGTGGATTTTGGTGGAATTTTGGTGGAATTTTGGGGCGAGGAGGGCCTGTCGTTCCCGCAACTGCGAGGCTACAGGTAGAAGGAACTACGTTCTAGTACTGCATGCACGCTGAACGCTCAACGCTCCACGCTGGTGAATCAGAGATGCTGCTTAGACCACTACCCCCGTAGTGCCGTGCGACGATTATGGCGGGTTCGGGTTCTCGAGGATATGTGGGCTGGCAGTGGTGGAAGTGGTGCAACTTGCTGTGCCAGAGGGTTGCTTGGGAATAATCAATGAATGTTGCGCAGTAGCACAGGATGATGCAGCGCTGGGGACGATTGAATTGTGCCTGATCTCGGAGGGGCGTAGTTGGAGCTGAAGGCACGCTGATAGGAGCCGTGAGGCAGGGGATGCTGGGTTTCGAGAAGCAGTGGTAGATTTCGAAGAAGGTCTCCCTGTTTTACTAACGGTACCGTACTGGAAAGAGCCAAGGATGCGATGGAGAACCACAGTACCGTGGAATATGGAGTCGAACAATAATTGTAGTTATGGATTCTGGATTATGGATTCTCTCAGGAGTCATGTCCAAGACGCGATACTACTCGTACGCAGGCGCTGACACTACTAGCTTGTGCGACGCATTGAGAAGAGGGTCCGGCGGGGGGCCTTGCAGTACGTTGAAGAGGTGCCGGTGTTGGAGGATCTCAGAGCCCTGTTGAGCCAGGCGGATGGCGGAGAGTCCACCACACGTGGAACACCCCACCGCCTTCCGTGCTAGCGTCAGAAGCCACGAGGGCAGCAGCGATCAGCAGAGGAGGGGCGGAAGAAAAAATAAGAACACCACCAGTGGAAAAAGTGAAAAAAAATTCACTAAGGTTAGAGATCGCATGCAAAACAGATTCTTTTCCGTTTACACCTCATCCTCATCCTCATCAACAGCAGCAGCAGCAGCATTATTGTCGCCGGTTCTCCAGCACTGTCAACGGCGATCGTTCTTCTTGCTACAAAGCCGCTTCACCTGCTCTCTGCTCGCCCACCTCCACGCACCGTTTTGCTCACGCACTCCTACGCACCCCTCTGCCGTCGCCCCCAGATATCACGCCAGACCCAGAACTACCTCAAGCAGCTCCGCCATAATGTCAGAGATCACCCACCCCACTATCAAGGGTAAGTCGATCAATAGCTCTCTCCTTTCTTTCCTTTCCCCTTTCCCCTTCCCTTTGCAGACACGAGCGACGACGACCAGCAAATACTGGCCAGCATCCGGGGCCCAGCAAAGTCCACAGCCTCTTCTCGCTGCTGCGCTGCGCTGCGCTGAAGGTGAGGGTGAGGGTGAGGGTGGCCGGACAATTTGGCTCTATCGACGCGCCCTGCTCGTGCATACTAGTCTTTGAGACCTGGTCATTGAGCACACAGCAGCAACGTGCTTCTAATTTGAATTAATTGACCTGGAATCCGCATGGCTTCAAGTGGCAGCTGCGAGCATGCACCCTGCGGTCGAAGCCACCCTCCCTTATTATTACCCGAGATTGATTGGCCCGACGGCATCTACTCGCACCAATTGTACTTCTCGACATGCTGCGCGAAACTGCACGCACATCTTCTTGAATAGTACCAATGCAATGTTCCCCAGGCTGACGATGTATCTCATACGCAGATGGCTGGTTCCGCGAGATATCCGAGATGTGGCCCGGCCAGGCTATGACTCTCAAAGTTGAAAAGATCATCCACCACGAGAAGAGCAAGTACCAGGACGTCCTGATCTTTCAGTCCACCGACTATGGCACTGTCCTGGTTCTCGACAATGTCATCCAATGTACCGAGCGAGACGAGTTTGCCTACCAGGAGATGATTACCCATCTGGCAATGAACTCCCACCCGGATCCAAAGAAGGTTCTCGTCATTGGAGGAGGCGATGGAGGTGTGCTGCGTGAAGTCATCAAGCATGACTGCGTCGAGGAGGCAATCCTGTGCGACATCGACGAGGTTTGGCGAGCTTATCTCTCGTGACTACTGCATAGCTGATAGGATCTCTAGGCTGTGATTCGCCTCTCGAAGCAATATCTTCCCGGCATGTCTGTTGGTTTCCAGCATCCTAAGGTCAAGGTTCATGTTGGAGATGGCTTCAAGTTCCTGGATGATTACAAGAATGCCTTTGATGTCATCATCACCGACTCCTCGGACCCAGAGGGACCTGCTGAGAGCTTGTTCCAGAAGCCGTACTTCGAACTTCTCTTTGGGGCTCTCAAGGAGGGTGGAGTTATTACGACACAAGGTTGTACGTTCTCCTTTATCAGCGTGAACTTGGTGACTTTACTTATGTCCTTCCTTATATATAATTACTTTTTCTCTTTCTTTCTTCATTGTCTTCAACCTTGCGTTGTGTGTCATGCATGTTCAGTTTCCTGTGTTCTGTATTCTGTTTTTGTACCTTTCATCTAGTCTGTTTGGACTCCCCCCTCCGGGCCCCAAGTATACAAAAACCACGCTAACACTTCCGTCCTCTCTTAATAGCTGAGAACCAATGGCTCCACCTCCCACTTATCACCAAGTTGAAGGCCGATTGCAAAGAGGTCTTCCCAACCGTCGAGTACGCCTATACCACCATTCCAACCTACCCATCCGGCCAGATTGGCTTCATGGTCTGCTGCAAGGATGCCAAGCGCGATGTCTCCAAGCCATTGCGCAGCTGGACTGCCGAGGAAGAGGACAAGCTTTGCAGATACTACAACAAGGCTATCCATGAGGCTAGCTTCATCTTGCCAACCTTCGCTAGAACCGCTTTGAGATAAAATCTCAGTATGGACTTTTGAGTGGCTATAAACTGGTAGACCAGACAGGCATTTATGCAATGATACCATGATGGCACGTTTGGAGGAGTGGCTATGGATGACGACATAAAAGTTATTTTGCTTTGCGGCAGATTTTGCCTCTAACGATGTTAATAGACGTAACAGATCACATAGACTTGCAGGGCAGACGCTGCTTATGCATAACTAAATACATACGCCGATTTTAGTCAAGACTATATCCTTGAGACACATTTTGAACCTTTGGTGTGATCTTTTTGGGTTTCAAATGCAGTTTTGAGCAATCATACCTCATCCTCAAATTTCCCACCCTCACTAACATTTGGATAAACATCCCACCTCCTCTGGTTATATATCGGAATGCCCTTTCTCGTCTCCTCAATCACCTCCCCCTTCAACTCCGCAAACACAGTCTCCTCTGCTTCCCCCGCCTCAACCATCACCTTCGCCATAGGATCGCATACCAAACTATGCCCCCAGGCATGGTAGCTTGCATTCATGTCCCTGGCTGGGCTGCATAGAGCTACATACACCTGATTATCCATAGCCCTCGCCTGCCCTTGTAGTTTCCAGTGTAAGGGGCCGGTAGTTGTATTGAAGGCGCCTGGATAGATGAGTGCGAAGCAGCCCTTTCGCGCAGCTATTGTTGCTAGTTCCGGGAAGCGGATATCGTAGCAGATTGCTATTGCTATCTTGCCATACTCGGGTAGGTCCAAAATGGTAATCTTGTTTCCCGGAGACAGAATTTCCGATTCTTTGAAGGTGATTTTGCCGGGGATGTCTATGTCGAAGAGGTGTACTTTTCGGTGGGTAGCCAGGAGGGCGCCGGTAGGAGAGAAGGTTAGGGATGTGTTGTAGTATTTTTTGGTCTTGGTGTCAAGTTCGGGGATCGAGCCGCCGATTAGATAGGCCTTTGCTTCGGCGGCTATGGCGGAGAGGGCATGGTAGGATGGAGATTGCTCTTGTGTGGGAGGAGAGGGAAGGAGGGTTTCCGCGTAGGTGGGGAAGTAGTCGCAGCCGTAGGGGCTGTTGAAGCATTCGGGAAGGACTATTATGTTTGCGCCGGCAGAGGCGGCTGAGAGGACCTTTTCGCGGGCGTGTGAGAGGTTTTGAGCTTTGTCGGCGCCTGGAAGGATATTAGTGAGGGCATTCGGAAGTGAGGGTATCATGGAAGACAAACCGCTGGCTAATTGGATCAAGGCGAGCTTGACGGGCTTCTTCAGGAGGTTGGCCATGCTTGCTATTGATCTTCTGGAGGCGGGTAGATTATTGTTCGCTCTAAATAGTGCTCCAAACGTTCGAAAGGTTCTCAACATGTCGTTGACATATTTCCTCTGTAGCTCTACGCTCTACCTAGGTAGCTTGGCTTGTTATCGAGAGGTGGGATGTTGATAGCGGCAGAATTTCGGACTTGTTCCCCGGTTCGTCGGAAATGACGCCGATGGATCCGCTGAAGATCGGGCGGTGCAGGGCAGCAGGCAGGCACTGCAGGGGTTGAGATTAACATTGCGATGGCGTGAGACTCGCAGAATGGTCTCTCCCTGGAACCCAGTCTTGGGCTGCAGGTTCAGGAGAAACCTTTGTTTCGTCTTTACAGCTCCGCAGTGCAGCCTAGCTTCTCCTCGTACACATCCTCAACAATCCCCGGATGGCTGCATACGGTAAATAGATTCTATTGTGGCGCTGCAATAACCCGGGTCTAAGAACAGCGAGCTTGTAACCGGGAGGGGAGATGGAACTGGGCGGGAGAGCCCCCCAAGGCCTGGAAGTTGGAAAGGCGACTCTGGAGATACACAGGCTGCAAGATGGATACATGCCATGACAGTGATGTTTTTTAATGCGGCTTTTTGTTTTGTGCAATGCACAGTGTTGTGGTGTGTTGTATTTGGTTCGGGGATGCCCTCAGCATTCCACTCACTGGGTGAAGTTGAGCAAGTGCTGTTGGAAAGAACATTATCATCTCTCTACGATCTTATGTACTGCATTTGGGAGAATTCTCAATTGCTCCTTCCCCATGCTTCACTCTCCAGAGCATCGGATTCGAGTGATCCGATGAACTCGGTCCTGGTGGTCCCTCCTTCCTCATGAAAGCAAGCAAGTGGCTTCTCGTCGAAATTCAACACCCGCGTTTCTCTTTGCATACTCATACTCATCACTATCACCGTCCTTACCTACAACACGACCTTTGTACCACCTTCATTATTACCCAGATCTCGCTGTAGGTAATGTCTACTGCTACTAGCACTTCTTGACTTTCAATCTTCAATCATTAATGACTACAATCCCTCAAGGGCTGGTCGAGGCCACTCAATGCGAACGACAGGCCTCGATAACCGGCAGTACCAGCCTTGATCACCTCGGCTGCTCTCGAGTAGAGAGAGATATTTCATCCCGCATTCGATCCCTTCTGCTATCCCGAAACGTCCATTACCCACCACGAACTCCATTCTCATCCGACGAGCATCTCAACTTGCTTTGCAAAGACTATGATTGCGTTGGAGTCCTCGATTTCGGCACCGCAAAGAGTGCAGCCAAATCAGCTCTTCACGAAGCGAGAAGAATGAGCCTTCCATCACCTGAAGTGGTTGGTTTCTCCCAAAGCGTCATTCCAAGCATGGATGGAAGTATGACCCGCCGACCAACCGAAGCTGCGTTATGTTGTACCAGCTCAGCGCATAATATGAAGACTGTTACCGGGGGTACAGCACCTCAAGTTGCGGGGGATTCTCCACACCTTACGGCTGAGCCTAAGAAGAAGTTCAGATTTCCCCGCCTAGTTTTGCAAGACAAGAAGAAGCGGGACACCTCCGTCAAGTCCTGTTTTGAGATCAATTCAAAAATCCCAGAAGACGACGCTACATACCACGTTACGGATCTGTTATGTTGCCCTCCTTGCGATCCGATCGACACCAAGCCCTCAAAGTATATTGTCGGTTTCAACGAATGGCCATATCGCGCTGTTCAGCCAGAGTCAGGGGACCTTGCCTGCTTCCTCGCGGGCTGCCCTCCAGGACGCACGAATTGTAGGCGGCATAGTCTACACCATGGCATGAAACGATCATATTCAACGTCTACTCAGGGACCAGAGCGAAACTTAGGGCGGGATTTTAAAGCTATCGCCCACGATCTTGCTCAGGATGTTGCCAAATTAGGAATTAACCTAAAAAACGTCAAAATCCCATCTCCATTGACTCTAGGCCCTCTGGTAATCTCTGACAAACAGCCCAACAATAAGAGCCGTTCAGAACGCCTCCAAAATGACCACAATATACCAGACCGTCGCAACAGTAATGGTGCTCGAAGTGGCCTTCAACAGAACTCCCGGAACGCCACTCTCCGGCCTACTGTCTCTTTAAAAGAACCGTCACCTAGCAGCAGTATTACTTCGATCGACGCATTCCCTCATGTGCTGCATTCTGAAGCGGCTGCTGCGAAAGAGGCCGAACCGCAACTCTTCTCCGCTACTGTCGTCACGAATTTCAGTCTCCCAGGCCCCAAAGCTAAGCGATTCAGCGCAGGCAAACCTTCCTCCCAGCAACATAGCACGAGTCAGCCTCCTCTTATCGAAGATATCCTCAGAAAAACAGATATCGAGTCATCTCATCGAAGTGGTGCACCAGAGACCACATTCGAGACCAAATTATCCCCCACATTCGACGCAATAGGTAAGCAATCTGGTGTACGCTTTGCACTCGAGGCAGGATCCCAGGATGCGCAATCAGTAGATGAAAAATCCTTGGGCACCACTGGAAATGTGCAGCTAGAAAGGGTCACGACCACTGTTTCTGCGCGGAGCATGGACGAAACTGAAGGGAATTCAGACGATATTAAAACGCAAGGGATTATGGTGCAAACGGAGATCAACATCGAGGGAGATGATACGTCAGAGGTAGAGGAGACCAACGGAACGTTGAGTACAAAGGCATTGGAGGTAGCGGGACCGCATCAGGTCACAGTGTGTGTTGATCTTGATACCGCGGAAATTCTTGTCGAAGATGATAAGGGGGCAATAGTCTCCGGGGAATCTGCTGAAAGTGCTCTGCTTGACCAGAACCTAGTTGAAAATGAGCGCAACCCTGAATTCAGTGAACCCGAAGAAGAAGAATGCAAAGGATCTGCTGTTACAGATGAGTCCAGCCCGATGCCAGAACAGGGGCAACCAAACTCGTTAGAGAACAACAGATCAAGCAAGCTAAGCAAAGCCGAAGACTCAGAATCGACGAATCTATCGATCCTCGAGGCCTTACCATCTCCAGTCGTTAATCACCTCACAAATCTCAAGAATGCCATTGAATTTGTCGACAATGTGAGAGGCCACATGCAAGACGTAGAGAGGAAATACGACAAAAGGGCAAAATTACAAGATGGACGGGCGATTGCATCTAATGATCTCTCAAGGCAACAAAAATATCCAGCCGACTTTTCCCTTTCGAAGCAACAAAACGGCAATGCCGATTTTTCGGAAGCTCCAGAGACAACTTCAAAACCCGTTGAGCAACCTGTTACTGCACTACCGTCTCGACCTGGATCTCCGGAATCTGCATCACTCCCTCTTACGGGAATCAATGCGGCGATGGAGGTTAATAAACCCCGTGCAAAGCATCCTCTTTTAGCGGCTTCGTCGCCTCCATCTCCCAAATCTGGCTCAAGGGCGATTGCAGAACAAAATGCGGTCAAAGCAGCTCTCGCACGAGCTTCTACATCAAAGTCTGGGTCGGCTTTTCTCAATACTGCGAGGCCGTCTATATACGATCCCTCGCCCCGTCCCAATGTGGACCCTTTGGATTCTGTATATTGGGGATTCGTTCCAGCGGTGAAGGAAGCCGTTCAAGACGCAGTTCAGGTCGCTGTTCGTGACGCCGTTCATGAGTTGGTCGTGCCACCAGGTGTCGAGCAAGACACTGCCACTGATGCATATCGAAAGCTTGTAGCCGATTCTCTATCCCAGGCTGCTAAAAATGCCGATGACTATCTAAGACGGGCTTCTCGATTCAACGAACCCTCATCCACGCCCAGGTCACCAGAGGCAGATTCCGAATCTCCTGGACTACGGTCGAATGACATACCCATAAATGTTTCGCAGAACAAGTCTGCAAATGGATCGTCGTATCATCTAGAAAATCATACTCGATCTACAACGTCGAGCGCCAATACGGGACGCTATGGAAACGCCGGTGGTACTGCAGCCAACTCGAGCCCCCGATCACCATCGTCAATTGGGTTGGAAACAATACCTCTTGATCAAACAGAAGCCGTCGGTCAAAAGCGAGAGTCCAGGCTTTCAATCCCCTGGACGAAAGCAGCATCAAATGGGTATAGTGTAATCCCCACTCGTAAATCTTCAAAAAATCATGTCTTAGCCTCCAAGTCCAGCAGTACAAATTCGTCTCAGCGGGTATCTCCGCAGATCCCTAGGTCCCATGCTCGCTCATACGAACGACTGGCTTCCAGAAGTCAAGGTCTTCGCTCTATATCTTCAGCTGGTTCGTTGGAAAACACAGATGCATACTCCAAGATAAAAAATGGGGTTGAACCTGATTGCAATCATACGGTCCACTGGCTCAAGGATTTGTTGTCAAACGATAAGCCTTATGAGCCTCGACTGACAGCTTTGCCACCGAGAACCCGAAGAGGCGAAAATAGATCTTCAGGCCGTATCAGATCTCAAACGGCACCGATAAAGCCTGTAGACGAGCTGTTCCTGGGCGTAACACCGAAGCCAGCAGAAGCCGTGTATATTTCGGAATCCAATGTGGGTAAAGTTGGCCCGGAGACTTTTACAAGAACAATAAACGATCTGGAAAACCTTCTCAATGAGGCAATTTTCATTGCTCGACAAGCAGCCGATAAAGAAGATGCAGCCAAGGTTCCAGCTATCTTAGAAGACGTAACAAAGGTGCTGGAAAATCAGCGAAAAGTCCTATCTGAAGAATCATTACTACATCGAGCAGCAAGAGATTGGATCCGGTCTAGAACTTTAAACAGGAGAGACGCAAACGAGACATCGAGTTTCCCAAGTGTCCATGAGAGCCTAAGAAGCTATTCTGTCTCGACCGCTTCTGATTTCAGTGATAATGACGAGCGAGCTCGTGAAACCCAACTTGATATTGAGGATGGGAATCGCGGCCGGAGTGTGACCGTTTCGTCGTCAAAGGTAACTGAATCAAATCACCCATCTGGTTGGCCTCCCACAGGTCGATCTTCTACTCCGTATCCACCAGGGTCCCAGCCTACTTCCGGCAAGTCTATTACAGTGGACACTCCGCTCATTGAGGAGAATGTTAGTAATGACAGTGTCGAACCGATCAAGGCTGCAGATCCTAGATCATTGCCCACGGAAAGTGGCATTTCTTCCCCAAGGAAGTCGTCGGCGGCATCTAAGCCCTATACCCCTGGCCCATTAATCCAGCGCGTATCGACTAGTTTTATGACTGTCGAGCCTTTTGGAAATACTGCGAGCAATGGAATCAAGCGTGAGAGTTCTGCCAAATCCCCCGGACGTATTAGCCTGGCCAAAAAGAACCCTGGTACTCGGCATGGCACTGCTTTGCAGGATGCTTCTTACAGTGGATGCGTCCTACCCTTACGGGCAGACAGTACAGCTGTCTGCAAGAGGGGTCACTCCGAGGATGAGCACGACGCCCTGAGGATAAAGATGTCTCAAAAGTCTGTTCCGAGCAAGCATGAGGTACGTAAATACATTAAAACGTTCCATAACCCGCCAATCCATCCTCGGGCAAGCTCTTTGGCGTTAAGCAAACAGGCTGAAACCTCTCAGGGCAATTTTAGGGGTTATCAGGCGGTATCTGGTACAACATTCGACTGGCAAGACATCAGCCATGAGCGCATGGAGTCATGTCCCCGACACGAGCCGCATGCTCCAACTTCTGCCCTTAAAGAACGAGAGCAAGGGACCAGCCAAGGCCAGCCTACGGCTGCTTCTTGTTCCCATAGCCTCGACGGAACTCTGACAAACAGTGAAGAAATCGATTTTTCTACTGGATTTAGGGCTCGGGAACATGGCAGTGGCAAATCCGGGGGCGGTCAACGTCTAGCAGGTGTTGAGTTGAAGGATAAACCAGATCAGACTTTGCCGTCATTATCCACATCCAGACGCCGCAGGAACAACCCGCACGACCTTCGAGGTAAGAGTCACGTTAGCCTCCGCGAGCACAAAGGCTTCAGTCTCGCTAGATCCCACAAGAGGCAAACCACCGCGAGAGACTGGTCACCTGGCCGAAAACGGTTCTCCGCTGCTGTCGCATGTATTAGTACAGCTCTTGTAGGCATTCTTGTTGGCATATACGCGGGTGAGGTCCCTGCGATTCAATATTATATTGTGGACTTCCACCATTACACCGTTCTTGGGAACGTTTTTTTCTTCATCGCTCTGGCTATACCGACATTCCTCTTCTGGCCGCTTCCTCTTCTTCATGGACGAAAACCTTACATACTTGGAGCAATGGCAATTGCAATGCCGCTGTTGTTTCCGCAAGCAATCGCAGTCGGCCAAATCAGATCACCATACGTCCCTACTTGGAGGGTCGGTTTAATACTTTCTCGAGCTCTCATGGGGTTTTGTCTAGGATTTGCCAATATGAACTTCAAATCGATACTGACCGACCTTTTCGGAGCTTCATTACAAAGTGAGAATCCGCATCAAGAAGTTGTTGATGAATTTGATGTAAGACGTCACGGCGGTGGTATGGGTGTTTGGCTTGGCCTGTGGACTTGGTCTGCAATGGGTTCCATTGGTGTCGGTTTTATGGCCGGAGCTGTGATTATCAATTCATTGGCCCCAGCTTGGGGATTTTACATCAGCATCATCATCATTGCTGCTGTCCTGTTCCTCAACATTATCACGCCAGAAGTCCGACGTTCTACTTATCGACGATCAGTTGCTGAAGTAAAGAATGGAGCAGATGTTTCCCGCAGATTAGCTCGTGGTGAAGTCAAAATGCATATGGTACAGACGGGACCGAAGTGGTGGGGTGAAGAATTCCATTACGGCATAATGCTCTCAGCAAGGATGATGCGCCAACCTGGCTTCCTCGTCATGTCCTTGTATGTTGCCTGGATGTACGCTCAGATCGTACTTATCATTGTGGTAAGTATCATTACGGAAGATTCGAAAGGCGGCGTGCTAATTATTAATAGCTTCTTGGATCCCTCATGTCGAAATACTATAGGTTCAAGTCTCCGCAAGTCGGATTATGCGTGATATCCGTTCCACTGGGTGCAATGCTAGCAATACCATTTCAAAGTGCGTCGCTGTTCAGCCGCTCGCGGACACATGGAGTGACAACGGATGATGAGACATTCGACAAAAAGTTACATTGGTCTTCTCACTTGGTTCGACGCGCAATCTTCATACTGGTGCTTCCCTTTGCCGGATTGGGTTACACTCTGACTTCGAGCGGACCACCAATTCCATTCATTCTTCCGATCTTATTTGCAGCACTGATAGGCTTCTTATCCAATCTAGCTATGGCAGAATGTCACGGCATAATAATGGAGACGTTCGATACCTCAGATCTCCAACCGGGAATGACAGGCCGTCCGCGAGGCAGATCTGGTGATAAAACCGCCAGCAAGCGGACCAACTATTCATCCTTCCCGCGGGTATCATCAGCATTTGCAATCACGCAAGGAATCGGATACTTGTTAGCAGCTATATCAACAGGCGTTGGGGGTAGTGCAGAGCGACAACTCGGTGCCCAAGCGGCAACGGGAATCATGGCGGGTATCCTTCTGATACTTTCGATTCTTCTTTTGTTGGTCCTTGCCCGTTTCAAAGAAGTACAGATCATTCCAGACTCCAAGGCTGACGAGATGAGTCGATGGCGCAATGCGCGCCGAGCATCTGCTGCTCGACGAGATGAAGGGCTAGCTGAAAACGAAGATGAGCTCTGGCGACCAGTAATAATCGGTAACCCGACTCACCACACAAGACGCATGTGCTTGCTCGAGATGGGTGGTCTGACTCGCTGGAGCGAAATTCGTCGTAAAAACCGCTTGGTTGATGAGCAAAGCCTTGAAGCAAAGCATCCAAACCTAGTCGCCCTGGAGGATGCGAGGGACAAGCTTAAAGAGGCAGAGCATAGGGTCAGACACAATATTCGAAGAAGCCTAAGCCGTGGAAGCAGTCGAGGAAGCCGGGCTAGTCGAAAGAGCGATCATGAGATGGGACAGCCGGAAGGTGGGGATCTAGGTGGCCATCGAGAGATGCTGTCGCCGTCGGGAAACGGGAGCCGACGGCGCAAGTCCATAATAAGAGAGTGATTTGGGCCGAGAATCGTGAACAGGAACTGGTGAAGGAGAATCAGGGGAATGGACTTATTGGCGGTGTTTTGATGGCGATGGACGGTGTTTGGAAATGGGTGGGTTCAAGGCATGGACTGCAGGAAACGACAAAAATTGGAGCAGGATTTGAAGGCTGGTACTGGTCATATAGTGTGACCCCTTCAAGAGTCGCTACCATGCAATGAAGATTGAAAACGGAGGTGGAGATACCTTAAAACTCCTCACTTAGATATATCTCTACTCCAAATTGTCAGCACACCCTACCCCTTTCAACTCGATTCCCTGCTTCGAAGTGCCCCTATCGCTAAACGGCCAATAAACCTGTTTCCAGAAGGCAGTCCCTTCCAAGCCACAATTCAGCGCTCGTTTTAACCCCTCCCACCCTAAAACACGTGCTGATAAGACCACATGTGGCGGGGTAAACCGGTTCACCACGCTGCGAGAAAGATCAGACTGTGATGGCATGTTGCGTTGTGGGAGCGATAGATAAAACGGGGTGGAGAATATGGGGAAGTCTCCAACTTAAAAAACCTAACTTAAAGCAAGCAAACAAATACCCAAAATAATGCTCACTCTTCTACTGAGAGCAGGACTCGCTTTCTCTGCCCTTGGTATGCCGAAACCATAGCTACAGCTACAATATGAAATAACACTGACCGTCCTAGCCCTCGCAGCATCGCCCAAGACGCCGGCAGCTAGCACTTTATACCTCTCAGAGACCGACACAACATTCTCTCTCAATCTTCCTTCTGATTCCAACAATCTATACTTTCACATCCGGTCGCCGGCGAAAGCATGGGTGGGCATTGGAGCTGGGAGCGAAATGAAGGGATCGTTGATGTTTATCGTTTATGCTTCTGCGAATAAGAAAAGTGAGTCTTGTCGTATAAAAATCACAGAGTGGATTTGACGAGATTTTAGATATTACGTTGAGTGCGAGGATTTTTACGTGAGTTTTGTTCTGCTTGCTTGACCCTGCTGGAGGCGCTGAGAATCAGACAGGGGAACGAACGAGCCTACATACGCTAAAGATATACGCCTTGAACTCCTCGCTGGCTCTGGCATCCAGGACGGTGATTTTGTCGCTAATGCGGTGTGCTATAATTGTCGTAGTTGGAATGGCGGCTCGTTGGATGTAAATTCAAGCCGCCAGCCGTGGATGTACGCTTTCGGGGCAAAAGGAAACCCGCTGGCTTCTGACAATCTGGCCGCTGGGTTATCACAGCATGATTCTTACGGTAAATCATTTCCGAAGAAAAGGACCGTAGGCAGGTGCTGATAAAATGTAGGCAAGTTCACTATGGACATGGGGCAAGCTACCGGCATAGCAGGCGTCCCAAGCAGCACTACGCAGATGTCTGGCGTAGAGCTCGTCGGTCATCAATTCGTTTGTGATGGAGATCGTGTAGCTTTGACACATGGGTACGCGATGGCTGCACTGGTGCTGGTGCTTACACCGTTCTTGATGCTCCATTTGCTCTCCAAGACTAGGCTCATCTCAGTAACTTATGTCCTCTTCGCCATTGTGGTCTTATTGGGGTATGTGACAGGGATTTGGGATAGCTTGAATTATAATCGGGTACGTAGAACTCGTCTCGTGGGGAAGATGGGAATGCTGACGTGGAAATAGTCCAAGGACTTCAACACTGCTCATCAAGTGATAGGTTTCGTGGCATTATTCCTGCTACTTGTGATTGCTCTCTCGCAATGCATACCGAGAAGAATGGTCCGAAACGACCTACAAGGCAAGGGGATCTCTATGACTCGGATACTGATGGCGGTTGGGGCATTGGCTTGGGTACTTGCGCTCGTCAATGGATTTCTGTAGGTGGGCCGATATCTAAAAAGGGGACACTAAACTGATCTTCTATAGTGGTATTAAACTTGCGGGTGCTCGCAAGTATATCTACATCATATATGGATGTTGCATTATTGCTATGGTGGTAATAGTGGGGCCTCTGCATGTAGTCATGCTAAGGATGGCTCGACGACGTTCCACAGAGAGGTCGTTGAGGGCGAATTCTGCGTAGATGAACGAAGGATGAGAATATATATCCGGAATAAGTCCCGTGTGGCAAGTATTACGTGTAGGAGGAACGTATTCAGCGGCGAGGCGTTTCGGGAGTCTAGCCAGGTGATAGGTACGTTTCGATGCCGTGGAATGGCAATATATTTGGGGATTACTGAAATGCCCCTTGAGAAGTTTGCAGTCCTAGAACTCGGTCGCAAAAATTGCTCTCATGATCTCTCATTCGGCTCCTCCCTCTGAAAGCCACGAATCTGCTTTCCTTGAGATTTCAAGGACCACGACGAGGAGGAAATCGTGGTCGGCAACGCCCAGCCCCCATTGATATTTGTAGCATGTCCGCTTGCGGGGTCCTCTTGTCAAGGCGAGTTCGACCCGATATCTACGTCAGACAGTACTTGTTTCGGAGCCGTGATTTTCTTGTCTCTCAAAATATTCTTGCCTAAAGGCTCGCAGTCCATGCATGACTCTTGGTACTTCCTTTTCTCGCCTCTTTCGCTCTCTTTGAGCGACACGCCACGCAATTCTGGTCTGGCCCGCCACATGTTTTTTCCCCCGGTCTGAGTCCGTCTCCGCCCAGTCTCGGCGTGGGGTATTACCGGAATCTGGGTTTTGCTTGTCGATTACGCGGATCCCATCCGACTCCCAATCTTTCAGCCCTGGTGCCCAAAGCGAAGGAGCTATGACATCGTCTAAGGACGCAGCAATATATGAAGCTTGATGACTGACAGGTATGAAGGGTCCATGAAGTGGATTCAAGTTAGGGCTATTAAGCCATGTTTCGTGGTCGAAATTTGATGTGGATACATAGAGCTCGAAAACTTTCTCCTCAATAGATGTATTTGACGCTTCAGAGGGCTCAGCAGTAGAGCCAATAGATTCGATTTTCGAAGAAGCCTCTGGCTGCGATGAATGGGATGTCAGCCTATAGCGGATTGGACTTTGATTTATAGCGTCAGTCGCCGCAGACTCGCTGTTGAACAGTGTAAGGAACGCATTCGGAACCGGCGTCTTTGGGCGATACTGGGTACCCGATCAGTTGGTTGAAGGAGGCTTCGTATGATAAGGGCATACCTTTAAAGAGCGGAACATGGCAATTTCACCGAATGATTCCAGCACTCGAAGGACCTCTCGACGTTCCGCAAAGGTCCGCGCGGTTGGGTATATTTTAACATGGGCGGTACGCTTGGCCAGATCCAGCGATCTCGCGCTCCTGTAGGCCATGTTAAACACTACTTAGCAGCCTCGAGAAGCCATATGCGACCATAATCCGCTGTCGTGCGTGGTGTGCTGTGTCGTATAAGTACTTGGGTGTTGATTTTGTGAGTTCGGTCTAGATAATGGCTCGAGTTGGGCGGGCCTGTTCCTGCCAAACCCGCAGCCAGTATAGATATGGGAATTCGCAGACCCCACACTTGAACTTTGATACACAGTACATCACTCAAGCTAGTTGACTGAAGCTTTATGGTTTATCTATCAGATGTCACTGAACCCTCCTTCTGGCCACTTCAATGAGCCGATGACGGAATCTAGTGATTTGGGACTTTGGAATTTTCTACTGGTGGGGAAATTGCTATTTTCTTCAATCATGTGTATATGTCTTGTATAACGTTTACTTGAAGCTATTTGGGCTCGTAAACTATGTGTACTGTAATTATGCTCAGTGCTCTAGGGAGCAAGATGGGTTTAGCAATATTCCCTCCCTTGTGCTCTAGTCCAACGGCTTCTGCGCGACAACGAAATAACTGATCTCTGTCAGCTTCCTCATCGACTCACGTATGATTTGAATTACCCACAACCAATGATGCGCCAGTAGCTTGTTATTTCTTAAGGCCGTCCTCATCTTTGCACAGAAAACAGCTACCTCTTCTGCTCGCCACTGTTTTTTTGCATTAAGTTTTGCTTACACGTCTTCCAGGGCGAAACTCACCCCTAAATTATTCATAAACCTTCTTTCGCAAAAATCTTGCACTCCTCTTTCCAGTCTCACTATGATAAATCGCATATTAGCCTCTGAGAAAGCTTGACGGTAAAAAAAGGGTCGGGGCGGGGTGATCGAGCACGATCCCAATTCATCTTACGTTGCTCCCAAACTCCGACATCTCTTTCCCAAGCATCGTTTGACCATTTTCCAATCGTGCAGCAGAACTTTCTTTCTTTAACATTGATGAATCCAGCATCTTCCAGCCACTGCTTCATGTATGGCCCGACATCAAAACTCATTCCTGCATTATTCCCTGCTTCAAGCATTGCTGTTCCCCATGTTTTATAAGGATGGTCTTCGCCAAGTGTATCATAAAACGATTCGAAGTAAAGACCCGGCTCAGAACAGTCTATCCATCCGCCTGGTTTGAGCGCTCTAAGAGGCCTTAGCTTGACCAATACCGGCGATAGCATCAGATCAGACCTACTTGAAACACTCTTTGTAGAACTTTGGCCAGTCTGGGATGGACCCGAGAAGTTCTCGCTGGTGGATTAGATCATATTTATCCGTATCTTGCCATTCCAAATTGTAATCATCTAGTTCAAACCTGGCGTTAGGCGGGACCCACTGCAACACAGGGGAGTCAGTAGTATCCTAATCAGGAAGGTTTCGGGAGTGTTATTTCCTCTTTGGCAAGCAAATGGAGTGAAACGCAGTGCATAAGATAAAACCAAAGGAAATAGGGAAGTGTATGAACAATGGCTCAGAGTTGCTTACCATAGGCTGGATCGGGGAGACATCAATTCCTTTTACATCTGCTTCTGGATGTTTCTCCGCGACATCAATCACCCAAGATCCAGTTCCAGTTCCGACATCAAGTATGCGCTGCATTTTGATTCAAATTAAACGTGCAAGTAGATCTCAAACAGAATACGTACGTGTGGATTTTTTATCGGCGCTTCATAAAGTTCTCCCTTGAGCATCAACTGCCAAAAGTGGTGGCTATCAGGTTGAGTCAGGGAGCAGACGAAGTCAAAGTTCTTGGCTCACCTGATATCTTGCTGATCTTTTGCCTGTTCATCGTTGGGTCCCCACTAAGTTGATTGGGAATCAGTAAAAATCGTCGATGAAGTCTCCAGAATTATCGCAACAGTATCTCGAACCCACTCACGTGGTCTGTGGAACCTACGAGACGTCAGCTCCCGCACTCAAATAATGACTTAATTTGGCTACCGTAAGAATGGTAAGTTCTTCCATTCTCTTCTCGAAATTTCATTATACTCGAATTCAGAGAAGCAGTGTCGGTTATGTCTGAATATGCTCCGTATGTGGAATCCGCGTCGAAAGCTAATTCCTCATCCTCATCCGCTACAATTGGGCCTAATGTCGGTTCTCCCTTTACAGTGTCAGCATCCGGATTTTGATACGTGTGACAACATCTACCTCGGGACTTATTGTTGAGATCGCGTTCCCTGTGTTTGGGCTTCGTGGAGCAGACGCTGGGCCGCTGGTGGCCTTGGCCCCCTCGGGAGGTGAAGACATTCTTAAACCAGGTTATAGGTGAAGTAGAGAAAGCGGTACTTCTTTGGAATGTTCCTGCGATATGGGTTTCAATAGTTGTATATTTGTTGGAAACGAGATGTCAAAGCGGCCTCACCTCAAAATGGTGCGTAGTATTGGACATCTCGAGCGAGACAGTTCTGGCTGTATTTTTCTATAATACCCTCTGCTTCGTGTGCCAAGCTTCATGTTGGCAACGCGGGGGCCGCGGAAAGGCATCCGTCAAAAGCATGGGTGCCCCACGTCGCTCCTTTCCCGCACTTTCTTGGTCTGCGTGGGATACTGTTGGTAATAGGTATGTATGCACATGCCCATAATCAAGTGCTTACAGTGTGCAGAGAGCCGTGAAATGAAACCTCATTAGTTCATGTTGTTTGTCCATCCTCTCTCACGTCGAGATTCGGCATTTTGCTACACCAGAACATTCTCAGATCGAACAATACGAGGCGCAAGGACCTCTTTCTTGGTGTGTTTGGACATGACGGTTGTGAAGTTCGACGTCCACACGAAGTTCGGCACAGCTCCATGGCCAGGGATCACCTTTGGGGTCTCCCAAGTTTGGTGTAGCGTCCGCCATTAGCGCCGCGGATCCGCGGAAGAGACCCTTCTTTTACAACTTCCACTTCTTTGCTTTTTCCAACGCGTTGTCCAACTCCTGCAGGTCATGTACCTATCAATGCTACTCAACGTCCGCATTCTGCAAGTACTCCGACCAATTGCCAGGGCCATGCTCCGCCACTTACATCCGTCCACCTTCTTGCTCACAAGTGTTTGGCAGGTTATCATTTCTGATATGAAATAATAGCGGGGTTCTTTGTTGCGCCTGTTGCGCCTGTTGCGCCTGTTGCGCCTGTTACGCCTCCCGGGCGACGACCCCTCTTTGATGTTTTTGATAAGCGGCTTATTCCGATCCTCATGGCTGCATCTGAACCCCTGGCCAGCTCTAGGCTCATTGTACCCGCCTGGCCGGTCGCTGGGCAATTGCTACTGAGGGAATTCATCTGCTGCATGGACTTTGAGCAATCTGGGTGGGTTACCGACTGGGTGGATTCCCACATTAAAGGTAGGTGTGAGTGCTTATTCTTTTCCTCAATCTACACTACCGACGAAGTACGACTTTTGCTCCAGCAAGGTAGTCAGTCTCTTCACCGCAATTCTCATCTCCACCAAGTGGGCAAGTAGTGGTGCATCTTCGAATTGAATTTGTTAGGCTTTCGTCTCTGCAACCATACGTTCCCTTTTGGTGCATTCAGACTTACCCCTCATTTGAAGATCTCAAGATGGGATCCGAAGCAAAGAATCTTCGGGTGTTGATAATTGGCTCTGGTGAGTGGCGCGAGTGAAATAGGTGCCTAGTAATAATTAACAAATACAGGATCCGCCGGTTTACTATTTGGTCAAGTTCTCAAGCAGGTGAAATCTTACAGACTCGACAATCTTCATAACTAAAGAATTTAGGCGGGAATTCCATGCACTGTCTTCGAGCAGGATACGAATCTGCAACAACGTCCGAGAGATTGGAATTTTGGTATCTACTGGGCGCAATCTCGACTCGATGAGTGTCTCACTGAAGACTTGCGGAGCCTTGTTCCAAGCGTGCAAACAGATCCTAGCTACAAGCCCTCTGCTGCGAGTGTCATGCCAGTCTACCATGGAGAAACTGGTGAACTCTTGAAAAATCTTCCAGCACCATGGAGTCTTCGCCTCAAGAGGAAAAAGTGGCTGGAGATGATCTCCAAAGATGTTGATATTAAAGTAAATTACTCTATCCCCGGGGCGGAGCCCAAGCCGAGATCTGTATTGATTGCGATTAATTAGTGGGGGAAACGTTTGAAGCATGTCGAAACAGGCGAGCATACTGTTACAGTCACTTTCGAAGACGGCACAAAGGAAACGGGTAACCTGCTTGTCGGCGCTGAAGGGGCACATTCGATTACACGAGAGTTTCTCGTCGGGCCCGAAGAAGCTTCCCTTCTCCAATCTCCGTGTGTTGCTAGTGTTACCATCACGAAACTGGGACGGGAGGCTGCCATTGCTCTCCGCGCTCTTCATCCTCGATACACAATCAGCTTTCACCCCAATGGGACGTTTACATGGGTTCGTAAAGTTATAAATTTGACTTCCTATCGGCTGGCGACCCGAGCTTTTGAAACATGTCCTCAGAGCCGTGTCAAGAGCTCGGCTCAACCAACATCTGTTGAAAGCACGTATTAACTTCAGTATAGATGAGCATACATGATTGTTCGGTAGAAGACCCTGCTGAATGGACGTGGATGCTGATGCAGACTTGGCGATCAGATGAGCCGACTGGCCTACAAGGCGATAACGTGCTCCCGGCCATGTACGAACGTGGAAAAGCCTTCGGCTTTCCTTTCAACGAGGTCTTCAGGACAATCCCTGAAGACACGAAAGTATGGCATAACAGATTAGCATACTGGCCGACAAAGAAATGGGATAGTCGTGGTGGTAAGGTTACATTGGCTGGGGATGCGGCGCATCCAATGACATTCCGTAAGCTGTCACACGACCCTTTCATATATGTTGTCAAGATCTAAGAGAAACTTTAGATCGAGGCCAAGGCCTCAACAATGCCATCACGGACGCAGCCGATTTTCTCGCCCATCTCCGCCAAATGAAGGAGCATACTCCAGAGGAGCTTGCTTTGGCAGTCAAGCGGTACGAAGTTGAGCTATGGCCCCGAGGGAACGAGGCCGTTCTGGCGTCACATGAAAACACTAATGCTGTCCATGACTGGAACACCATGATGCAGTCTCCTCTGTTCACGGGTGGCTTGGCAAAGTTATCAAAGGAAGAACAAGCCGCAAAGGATGCTGGAGAAGCCGAGGCTAGCTGAGTGAAAAGCGAAGACGGGTGAGCAATACCTAATGAGACCCAGGAAACGTCAGAAGCGCAAAATATTAGAGTTGCGACCGAGGTTGAGGAAGCAAGACTCCGGCTGCCATTTAGTGCTTCAATCTATGATTTTTTGTTCGTCTCCTTTTGTATTTAGGCGGTTTTTAAGTTTTGGATTGACACACTGCTTTGCAATTTTGTGCTGGCCGAAGTCCGTTTAAGCATAAACGAATAGTGTTGATTTCTAGATGTTAGCAACTTCTAAAGCCCTTATTGCGCCAATTTTTATTATAGAATTGATCAGAGTTTTGTGGATTCTTTCGACTTTTGATATTCTCCTGTCGCGCCCTTCGGCTATAATTGCTCAATCAAATAGACAAGGTAATAGTCTCAACAAGTAGACACGCACCAAATAAACATCCGGAAGGTGCAAGCAGCAGCATGCTGGCAGAACGCCAAAATGGTGTCGTATACTAGTGTTCATAGAAGCGCAAGCGCGTTCGAGGTTGCGCGACCTGGCGGTTTTCGAGATGAACTGAGGTAGTGGTCGTAAATTTTGCCAGCATTTCGAATGGACAGGCACGACGGGGGCGAGATGAACGCAGCAATGCTCAGGTGAGCATGTATGGAGAGCGAGGAACTGCGAACCTCGCGAGTTTGCTACATAAGGCGGCCAATACCTCGTTGTACTAGTACTTGAGTCCTTCAAGTATTGTCTGAT
>Ga0247778_1000222_pt1 | contig 97107 bp, 114 predicted proteins | sample UWRJL049202B5_FD_179939 | JGI IMG/M metagenome (GOLD analysis project Ga0247778, IMG submission 179939) | Plant litter microbial communities from Arlington Agricultural Research Station in Wisconsin, United States - UWRJ-L049-202B-5 | ecosystem: Environmental > Terrestrial > Plant litter >... | reverse complement strand
GAAGTGGAAACCAACGAGTCGATGCCCGGATCTCCTCCCGTTGGCCTGGGCTGAGAGCGATGTATTCATGGAGAGCGATTCTGGAGTCAAGGATGCCCGAGTCTTGGTTGCTGTCCGACATCGGACGAAGCCATTCTGGGCTTTGCAGTACCACCCCGAGTCTGTATGCACGAACGAGGACAGCAAGGTTGTCTTCAAAAATTGGTTCAATCATGCTATGCGATTCAGTAAGTCCTGCCGACGCATTCGAGGCGACACATGGGCCCCTTTACAAGGGATACCTTCAACGCGGGAAAGCTTATTGAGTCGATTTGAAAGCTTGCGACCAGCGCTCACTATGTCTGCACCTTATCCAATGGGTCGTCAGTACCGGGAAGAATCTTTCGAGGATTTCATCAGTAAATATGGGAAACACGACATCTTTTACTCTCAGAGCGTAGATCTACCGGAAAATATATCAGTTGCTCAAATTGCCGAAGCTGTTTTGGACGCGGGAAAAGATCGCATTATTTTGGAATCTTCAAACGCTTACGAGAAAGGAGTTGGGACAGCGGATGTTCGGGGTAGATACAGCATCATTGCTTTGGATGTCGATGACTGCTTGCAGCTTGAATATACAGCTGGAAACAACACCATCGCTGCAACATACCCTAAATTGAGGGCTAGATGCGGCACGGATGTTCGACAATTCGGTGGCATCTGGCATTTCCTTGCTCAATACTTGGAGAGTCGCAAGGTGATCGGGGCTGTCAATGGGGATAATGACTCACCGTTCTGGGGCGGCTTCATGGGATACACGACCTACGAGTTAGGCTTGGAGGGTATCAATGTCTCTCCCCAAGGCCAGAGACATCCGGAATTTTCTCGGCCTGATTTGTGCTTTGCCTGGGTCACCCGCAGTCTAGTCATCGACCATGTCAAAAAGCGTATCCACATCCAAGAACTAGACACAGCTTACCGGTCTGGCGCTACGCCATGGTCGACGAGGATATATCAAACGCTCCTTCGCCTACCTTTAAGACCGGCCCACTCGTTTCCCGTCTATGAGCCTAACCATAACCCTCAGCCTCCAACCATCACCCGCCCCGACGACAAAGAGTACGAGTCCAAAGTCCAGCAATGCCAAGAAGAAATCCGCAAAGGCAACTCCTACGAACTATGCCTCACAGCCCAAACAACAGTCACCCGCCCCGCTGATCACGCGTGGCCCCTGTACAAGTCCCTCCGAACCCGCCAGCCCGCTCCCTTCGCATCCTACATCCGTCTCGGCTCCGCAACGCTCGTAGGTTCTTCCCCCGAACGCTTCCTCTCCTGGGATGAATCCGGAAAATGCGAGCTCAGACCCATGAAAGGCACGGTCCGCAAATCCCCAATCGTCAATACACTAGCACAAGCAAAAGCCCTACTCGACGTACCTAAAGAGAAAGCCGAGAATCTGATGATTGTTGATCTAGTACGGCATGACTTACACGGCGTATGCGGGAGCGGGAACGTAAGTGTGCCGCGCCTAATGGTCGTAGAAGAGTACGCAACTGTCTTCCAAATGATATCCATCGTCCAAGGCCAAATCCCCCCACCCACCACAAAACACCTAAACCGCGATGAAATCGCAGAAGCAGAGAAGACGCGCTACACAGGCATCGACGTCCTCGCCGCCTCCCTACCACCCGGCAGCATGACGGGCGCACCGAAGAAGCGCAGCTGTGAGATATTGCAGGAGATCGAGGGAGGGCAGGAGAGGAGTTTGTACTCGGGTGTGGTGGGGTATATGGATGTTCGCGGACGAGGCGATTTCAGCGTTACGATTAGGAGTATGTTTCGCTGGAAAGATGAGTGTTTTGTTGATGATGAGGGGGAGGGGATGGAGACGTGGCATATTGGTGCTGGGGGTGCAGTTACGGCGCTTAGTACGCCGGTGGGGGAGAGGGAAGAGATGCAGACGAAACTTGCTGGGACTTTGGGAGTTTTTGGTTGATTTGACTTGCTTTGATTTTGGGGGGTATACTTGGGATAGGGATAAAAGACTCACGTCTGGGGTGGGATGGGAGGTGTTTTTTTGGGATAAGTACTCAACGTATTTATGGATTCAACATTGGATGGGAAAGGCGTTGGAGGGACTCCGCTCAACGATACCCATAGATAGATAGAAGGAGCCACCTTCAAAGTGTGTTTGTCATCATAGGAGAGATAAATTTCGCGCTTGATTGGAAACCCGGTACCTTGATATCCGAAATATGCTTGCTTGCTTCCTGACCTGATATGCTACACTGTACAGTGAACCCCCATTCGACGCCCAAATTGCCTCGCTCCCTTCATCACCAGCCTGTACTTCAAACATCCACCCTAAAATTCCTGCTCCTCTTGGAAGAACATCCCAAAGCTGATAATGGTTCCGTAGATGAGTAATCCACCGATAATACTCATAACCATAGCCGAATAGGTGATGATCATCGAGTGTGCGAGGACCGCTGGGAGTGCTATATTTCACCAAGTCAGCAAATCTCCCCAAACATCGTCTTTCCTTCCCCACTACCCCTTCTCCCCTTTCATCACCCAATCCACCCCACCCACATAAACACAAAAAGAAGAAAAACAGAACATACCAACCCCCATCAACACCAAAAACCCCGTAACAAACCTCCCAAAATCCACAACAGCATTACTCCCCGACTCGACAAAATCATCCGGATTAGCACAACGGCCACATATCCAATTTGGGAGCGGCGCGAGCACGTAGGTGGCGACGACGAGGAGCGGTAGGTATTGTTTGAAGAGGGCGCAGGAGAGGATTACGAGGAGGAAGCCTATTGCTAGGACCTTGGGAGGGGTTGTTAGCTGGGCGGAGAAAGAATGAGGGGGGCCACCTGGCGGTGGGGGAAGATGGGGGAAGATGGCGCGGGGACGTACGAAGGAGAGGGAGATGATTGTTTTGAGGCCGGCGGTCATGGTGAAGGATGGGGGGTTGAGAGATAGGATGGTGGGTGAGGTGGTGTCCAGCCTTTTGGGAGCAGGCTGGATTTCGCGCTTCCGTTCTACACCGGTCGCTTTCGTACCACTTGTGAACTACCAGTCTTCTTCGATCTAGTCGTAGATATCCAAGTCGTAGAGAAAATCGTAATGCGCCGACGTGAAGTTGTATATCTTTCGCAGTGGAAGGTGGAGCTGACGTTGCGCATCGTATCGCGTGGGACCGCCAGCCTTGAACTTGAGGCTCAAAAATTACACCTACCCCTGTCAATACGGCAGCCGCGATGTCCACCATTTACCTTCGACGCTGGAGCTTCATCAGCGCGTCTGCCTCAACACCATACCTATTCACGAAATCCGCAATTCTACCAGCTCCTCTTCTCGACAACCATTTCGAACAGAAAACTAGCAGCTGAAGCTGCAGAGACGGAAGCAAGATGTTCAGGAATAACTATGATAACGATTCTGTTACTTTGTGAGTTGGCTGGATAGCTTGCTACAGCTGTTTGATGGGAGGGAAGGGTAGAGCTAACAAGCAACAGCTCGCCGCAGGGACGGATATTCCAGGTCGAGTATGCATCTGAGGCTGTGAAGCAGGGAAGTGTAGTTGTTGGTATCGTGAGCAAAACTCATGCTGTGCTCGTTGCTTTAAAGGTACTTCCGTCCCTCTATCCCAACCTCATCTCCCCTTCTCTTCCCTTCCCTTCAATTTCACCACTAGAAGATCCTTTGCTGATGCGAGTATCTCCAGCGCAACGCAGAAGAACTCTCCTCCTACCAAAAAAAAGTAATCACCATCGACGAACACCTCGGCCTCGCCCTCGCCGGCCTCGCCTCCGACGCCCGCGTCCTCTCCAACTTCATGAAACAGCAATCCCTCTCCTCGCGCCTAACCTACGGCCGCGCCATCCCTCTCGAGCGCCTCGTCTCCTCCATCGGCGACCGCGCGCAAACCAACACCCAACATTACGGAAAGCGTCCCTACGGAGTAGGACTTCTTGTAGCTGGAGTGGACGAGACGGGCCCGCATCTGTTTGAGTTTCAACCTAGCGGGATGACGCAGGAGATGAGCGCTTGTGCGATTGGAGCGCGGAGTCAGATGGCGCGGACGTATTTGGAGAGGAATTTGGAGGCGTTTGGGGGGTGTGGGAGGGAGGAGTTGGTTGTGCATGGATTGAAGGCGTTGAAGGAGAGTTTGGCGCAGGATAAGGAGTTGACGGTGGAGAATTGTAGTGTGGGTGTTGTTGGGATTGGGGAGAAGGGACTAGAGGGGTTTAAGCTGTTTGATGGGCAGGAGGTTAAGCAGTGGGTTGATTTGGTGGCTGAGGGGAAGGAGGGTGAGGAGAGTATGGAGGTTGATTCGTAGATGTGGAAGTTGGGGGAGGAGGATATGAACTTGTAAAATTAGCAGGCAGATGGCATGCATGGCAAAAGACTTGATAGAGCCTCAATAAAGGTTGATTTTCTGCAATTTTGGTCATTTATGTTTGTTTCTACGAGCTCTATTTTTGTCCACCGAGATGTGCAATGTTCTAGGTATATTCCATCCAAACCCAAACGCTATCCCAGCAATGCAAGTAGCAATTTAGATCCACCGAACGCCTATCTCCATCATCATCCATACCATATCCACCCAACAAGCTATCCATCCAGCAAATCCTCCCATCAATCCCCTCTTCCTACCACTCATTCATTCCCCCACTCCAACTTAAACCTCCCCTCCGCAACCCTATACTCCCTCAAACACCTAACCGCCTCCTCCCCACTCCCCGCCTCACAAATAATGCCCCTATTGCCCTCCCCCACAAACCCCGCCTCCACACTCCCCTTAATCCATTCTAGGAGACCGTCCCAGTAGCCTTCGATGTTTAGCACTACAACCCCGCGGTTGTGGATCCCAAGTTGGTTCCAGGTTACTACTTCCATTAGTTCTTCCAGGGTGCCGTAGCCGCCGGAGAGGGCTATGAAGCCGCTGTTTTTTCCAACGTTTGTTAGTAAGAGGAAGACATTGGGTTTGGTTTTGGTTTTGGAAGGAAATGGAGGGGGAAGTACCTTCCGTCGCCACCGGCGAGTACCTCCTGCGCCATCATCTGCTTCCGCGTATGCATATCCTTAACTACCGTCGTCTTTCCATAAACTTTATATTCAGGCAACACGCCTTCGAGGGAATGGTTCGAAGCGCTTTCGGATTCAGGACCCCGCTCGTATTTCACGAGGGGTGAGGGGATGATGCCGTGGACACTGTTGGGGCCCGAGAGGGAGACGAGGGTTCGTGCTATTTCGCCCATTAGACCTACTGTTCCGCCGCTGTTGGGGGGTTAGCTGTGTGAATTGACAGGATTTGGAGGGTGGGGTGGGGAGTTCGGGGAAGAGAAAGGCAAACAGGGTAAATTGGGAGGGAGTGGGGAGTGTGACATACCCGTAAACTAGTTGGATGTTATGTCGTGCCATTACTTTTGCTAGGGAGCGGGCTGCTTCCATGTCTATCCTCAAGTATTAGTACCGGGATCCGGGGAAGTGGGGGAGGGGAAGACGAACGAGCTGGTGATTTCCCTGGGGAAGCTCCGCAAAAGACACATATTTTGATAGCGGGCTTGGAAGGGGGCTGCCAGTTTGGATTGAGGTTTGAGAGGCCTGGACCTGGGGTTGAGAGGACGCCGTCTGTGTTGAGGATGGAGGGGGCGGGGGATGCGCCGCCGGATGCCATTTTGAAATATTTTTGTGCGAGTATTTCTTGGAAGTTTAACTGAGAAAACTAAGAGGACAACAAGTCTTTTGTAGATGAATTCCGAGAAGGAATTTGGAGGATTTGTTGCTGATTGTTATTGTTTGTTGGTGTTTTGAATTGCTTTTCTGACGTAGGGTTGAGGTTGTCTTACTTAGCAGCAAGAAAGAAGGAAGAAGTTCAGCTGATGGGAATTTGTCAGTGAATTATTGACGATGATCTTTGTGAAATGTGATAGATTTCAAAAGTAATGACTGTATCTGTGTCACAATTCTTCAGCCGCGGTTCCTGAAGAAGATAAAGTGAGAAAGTGTGAGAAAATGGAAATCCCAAGGGAGTGAGTCAAATGAATCGCGTCTCTCAGAATGCGGCTTTGCGCGGCCTTGGACCCTGGATCTGACGTCGTTTCCGCATGTTGGAAATACAGGGCGGTGATTGGCAGAAAAACAAAAATGCCCATTTTGGGCATCTTCGGCCTTCTAGAACGCAATATTCCGATATCCACTCTAGCTGGGAAGAGTCGCGACAACACCATCTCCTCTTCTCTCCTCTCCATCCTCAACACAAACAGGAGAATCCCGCCAAGTCAAGATGCCTCCTCCTACAGCTCCCGCAGCTGCGGCTGCAGGCGCGCAAGAAAACAGCGCCGTCAGCGTAAGTTATGTTCTTCTTGAAGAGCAAACAGAGACTGAAGTATCAATAGCCCATGATCAAGTCCGCCGCCCAAGGCATCGCCATCTTCTTTGCTATGCAATTCATTATGAACCAGTTTATGGGAAAGAAGGAAACCACGACGACCGTCACCGATTCTTCTGGCCAAGCAATAACCGTCCCTGCCAATACCGGCGCAATCCCACCCTTCGAAGCTCGTCCAGATTCTTTAGCTGAAGGCGCCGTCTACAACCCAATCCCACAGCGTATTGCGCCAATGTGGCCATTGGATACACCGTTGGATGTCACGATTGTCGTTTCTCCTACTTTTGTTTCCGAGCCGCTGGCCAAGGTACCGAAGGAGAGAATGGTGGTCAAAGAGACGGGATTTAAATATGGAGACTACAAAGAGAACCGGGTTATCGATACGGAATTCGCTGTGCCAAAGGAGGTGCAGAATAATGGGACTCTTTGGGCACATTTCTACATTGGCATTTCGGGAAGCAAGTTGGACCCTTCGGTTGCTGGATATGATCCCAGTCGGGCATACCATTTTCTGCACCCATTGACGCAGTATATTGCCCAGAAGAAAGTCAAGAAGACGAAGAATCTTCTTGCTGCCAAAGATGATGAGGAAGAGGTAATGGGATCCTCGATTAGAAGAGAATACGGCTAACATTAAGCAGGAGGTCGAGGAGGTCCCCACTGGACCAATTATCAACTCTCACTACCATCCCAACTTCACCCTATCCTTCATCCCAGACGCTGGAGTCATGCAATACCCTAGTATCCACCCAGCCGTCAGACAGTATGTCCAGATGGAAGCAACTGGAGCAAGAGACGCTACCGGTCAGAATGGATGGTACTACCCAGTCTTGTTCGTCAACACTTTCTGGCAACTCAAAACTCACATGACCACCTTGAACTCCACCGTCACCAGACTACCTCTCCACATCAACTTGAACAACTTCGCAAACTGGAAATTCAGCATCATGGCCAGCGTCGATGAAGGTGCCAAGCAGACTGCTAGAAATGCTGCACAAGGCATCTCCAGTCCCGGTGGAGGAGACGGCAGCGAGTTTGAAATGATTAAGGAAATTCTCCTTGACACCAATCCAATCCTACTCGGTACCACAGTCATCGTCTCAATCTTCCACATGCTCTTCGAAATGCTCGCTTTCAAGTCCGACATCAGCCATTACCGGAACAAGAAGAATAATGTTGGTATCTCCGTGCGATCAATCCTTGGAAACGTCTTCATGCAAGCTGTTATCTTCTTATACCTACTCGACAACAATGAGAATACCAGTAAGCACCCTCCATTTCCCCTCTTTCTCCGTTCCAGGAACTAACACGTGCTAGGCTGGATGATCCTCTTCTCTCAAGGAATGGGCATCCTCCTCGAATTCTGGAAAATAACCACCGTCGTCAACGTCCGTATCCGCCCCGCCCCCAACTCCTTCCTCCCCTACCGCATCGCCTTCGAAGACAAACACACCCTCTCAGAAACCGAAGAAAAAACCAAAGAATACGATGCCGTAGCATTCAAATACCTCTACATGATCGCCGTTCCTCTCTTGCTCGCCTACGCAGCCTACTCCCTCTACTACGACACGCACAAATCCTGGTACTCATTCGTAATCACCACGCTCGTCGGCTCCGTTTACGCCTACGGTTTCCTCATGATGGTGCCGTCGCTCTACATCAACTATCGTCTCAAATCCGTCGCGCATATGCCGGCGAAGGCTATGACGTATAAGTTTCTGAATACGTTTATTGATGATTTGTTTGCGTTTACTATTAAGATGCCGACGCTGCATAGGTTGGCGACACTCAGGGATGATGTGATTTTCTTTGTGTATTTGTATCAGAGTTGGAAGTATAAAGTTGATTATACGAGGGTTAATGAGTTTGGGCAGGGGGGTGATGAGGAGGGGGTTGAGGAGAAGTTGGCTAATGAGCCGCTTAAGAGTATCCCTGGTGCAGATGCGAGTGTGGGGGTGGGAAGTGAGGGTGCGAAGAAGGCGGAGAGGGTGTTGGATGAGGCTACGGCGAAGGTGTCGGGGAGTGTGAAGAAGGGGGGTGCTACGAAGAGGAAGTGAGGCTAGGGTTGGGGTAGGTTTGGGGAATCTTCTTTGTGGTAGTCTGATAGATAGGTAGTGAGTAATTATGAATGAATTTGAAAATAGTTACGCAGCGGTTTTTTTTGTCAGAATCGTAACTATATGCGGCAAGTGCCACATCATTTCTCGCAGAAGTATCTCCGCAACTCTTCCCCTCTTTTACGAAACATTTGTTGTTGTTTACACAGGACATCTTAGTCGAATATCCTGTGTCCATTTGAATGATGTTGCAATGAGATTCTTGGTCTCTTGCTGTCTTCCGGCATGGGTTCTTGCTTCGTGCTCTCATTGCAGTTGGTCTCTTTGATATCTCTTCTTGCTGGGAATAGACTGATGGCTAGAAAAGCTCGACTATGTATTTTCAAAGATACATATTTCAACTTGGGCATTTATAGGTTCGTTTTTGATGTGTGGGTTTTCCTTGCGAGCTGAATGTTTGGCAAAGTACTAAGAAGGGCGGAGGTGGGTTTCATCTTACGACTTGGATCTCCGAATCGTTTAACTCGAAATTGCCCGTCTCCCTTTGAAGCAATTGGAGTGCTTCCGGACACTTTTTCGTTCATTCAGCGTTCTCCTCTTCCTGAGTCGTTTTATCTGTGCCTAATCGAGGCCGAGAAATTTTTTACCTTGCCTAGCTTTGGTCTAAATCTGGGTAAGGAAAAGGGAGGAAGAGGGAGGGATAGGAAATTGAAAGAAAATCTAGCCCAAAAAGGGAGATTAGTGGGGAATCTATATTTCCTCCTTTTGCCTAACGGGGACCCTAGTCTTCCCATGCGTGAAGAAAGGCCAGGATAGGCATAGGCTGGGAATATGAGAACGCTGCTTTCATTTCGCTTTCCAAGATAAACAGTCTTCATCTTCAAAACGGAGTGTCTTATATTCCCTCCTTGATACTTCTCAAGCCTGCGCTTCTATCTGGTTTTCAAATTTTGTATAATATTTATTTATTTATTGCCGGATTAGGTAGGTACTGATCATATACAGTAAAACTTGTAGAAGGAGACAACTGCCTTTAATTAAAGAAGTCCTCTTTTAAATCTTTGGTGTTTTCTTGGCTCTTCTGGGAAACTCTCGGGAAATGTAGAAGATGAGGTCTTGGGCAATCTGCAGGGTGTAGAGGCAGATAATTGAACAAGCGCAATACATGGCAATTCCCTCGCCCTCTACCCCAGATTGGTTCTTGAGGATCATTCAAAATTCCCTAAACCAGACGTGGACAAAGCGCGCGAAATCATTGTATTCCCAGGTCAGAGGCCAAGGTTGTCAGTCCGCGCCTCAAAATGCTGAGTCAGAGTTGAGACTCGACTTCGGGTGATTTTGCTTGTATTGCGGTCCGATTGGGGCTGAGTTGTCAAGTTTGCGATTTTTTGGAGGCAGGCACGATTTAGGCGTCGCGTCTTGGGCGTTCGAAATCCACAATGCCTTCCAATTTAACGATATTCCAGTCGATGATGCAGGCGCGAATCTACTACTGCGTTTGTCATTCCTCTGGATTTCGTTTTTGCATGAGTTCTTTTTGATCAGCAAATCTTACATCCGCCGGCAGCGTCCCTATTGGCTACGTACGCGTGGTACGAATCGCTTCATTGCCAAATCATGGATGCAGGTGGCTGGCCAGTGAGGCTGATTTACCGGCGTCTTACAGACGCAGCCTCGCCGTTTGATCTCGATTTTTCCGCGTTTGCAAGACCACGAGCAAGATGAAGATCTTGTTGCGTTGTTGCGCATCGTCATTTCTCTAAATTCTCTAAGCTTCATAACAGGTTGAAGTCAGTCAGAGGGCCTGCCGAGCTTTATTCTGCGTAGAACAGAGCCTTTGCAGACCAGTATCGTCCTGGATTTCGCCCTTCGAATTCACGTCAGGCTCCCAAGGACGAATCGAAGTCGAGGCTCGAATCATGGATCCAATCTCAGCTCTATCCGTAGCCGGAACGGTGGTTCAGTTTGTGGACTTTGGAACCAGATTATTAAGTACGGGCACTGACCTCTACAACTCTTCGACGGGTGTCTCTACCACCAATGCACAGCTGGAGACCGTTGCAACTGCAACCCAGTCTATTATTACGAAACTGCGACAAACTGTCAGATCTCCTGATACTTTGGATCCCTCGGACACCGGCGAAAATGGGATAAACCTCTCCTTCGATCAGATCTGCGATGGCGTTGCTTCTATCGCTGAGCAACTTCTGGCAAAATTGCAAACATTGAAGGTGGAAAATATCAAGCACAAGAAATGGCACAGTTTTCGGAAAGCTCTACGAAGTATATGGTCGGAACAAGAGATCGCTCATCTGGTAGAGCGACTTGGCGTGTTCAAAGCAGCGCTGACCACTCATGTTTTGTCAAATCTGTGGTGAGGAGATATCCCCTATGATCCTGATTGATTCTTACTGACATCTTCATTAGCGATAAAATCGATGACCAGGCCATTCGCCTTTCAGCTCTGTTCCAGAGACTCGACGACCAACCGAAATTGATCGTCTCGTCACTTTTGGATCCAACGAACAGGTCTTCGTTCATGGGACCTGTAATTCAACTCCTTCGTCGGCTTGATCATGAGGATCGAAAAAACGAACGAGACATTTACAGAACAGGATTTCAAGACAGCCATAGCTCTGCCAAACCCGACAGGGACCTTGTAGAAGCCTTTGAGCTTCTTGGAATATCACCTGAAAAGGAGCGTTTGCTTCGAAACGAGACAACTAAGGCTATCATTAGAAGCTTGTCCTACGATCAAATGATAGCTCGCTACGAAGGTATCATAGACCCGTATCCCGACACCTTCGAATGGGTCTTCCACGATGCTGTCGCTGAACAGCTGCCATGGGACTGCTTCATATCGTGGCTGAAGACTGGCACTGGAATCTACTGGATCGGAGGCAAACCCGGTTCTGGAAAATCGACTTTAGTGAAGCATATCTTTGAAGATGGAAGGTTCCGCCAATATTTAAAAGACTGGGCACAAAGATCACCTCTGTGCATGGCCTCTTGTTTTTTCTGGAACAGTGGGACCCTTGACCAGAGATCACAGACGGGGTTTTTCAAAACTCTCTTGTTTCAAATCTTCACCCAATATCCGGACTTAGTACCGCTAGCGGTGCCAGAGCTTTGGGCATTAACATATCCCACCTTGACTTCCCACGGTGTCTCGCTTCTTCCATCTTCGACTTGGAACCTGCGGCAACTAGTCGCGGCTTTTGAGGGTGCTTTCAAGCAAACAGGTATCCCCGTCAAGATCGCGTTACTAGTCGATGGCCTCGACGAGTTTGATGGGGACCATGAAGAATTTGTCCAGTTTTTGAAAACCATCAGTGCATCTCGAAACGTAAAACTTTGTGTTTCTAGTAGACCTTGGATCGTCTTCAAAGACGCCTTTTCTGGATGTGCAAAGCTTTCGCTCCAGAATTTGACATACGACGACATCATGCATTACACTCAGGATCGCTTTAATAAGAGTCCCGCATTCTGCAACCTTCTATCCATAGAGAAAGAAGCAAAGTCAATGTTGCTTCAAGAAGTCGTTGAAAAGGCTCAAGGTGTCTTTTTGTGGGTCAGACTTGTCGTCACATCTCTTCTCAGGGGCATACGAAACCGTGATGGTATTGATGACTTGCTGAAGCGACTTCACGCGATACCAGATGATTTGGATCGTCTCTATACCCATCTACTCGACATCATCGAGCCTATATATCTAGGTTGGGCATCAAAGACCTTCCAAACTATAAAGAAGGCGCGTGAACTCGAGGATAACCCTTTAGGGCGCGCAGACCCAAAGTCTTCTGGTAAATTACGGACCTCTCAGCTTACTCTACCATCATTTGCCCTAGCAATGGACGAGAACTTCGATATGGATCAGTCACAGAGGTTTAGCACACAATCGTTGGAGCTTTTGTGCCAGAAAACCGAAATTCACACGACGGCACGTTGTGGGGGTTTCTTGGAGGTCTTCTGCCCTATTCATAAAACGGAAGGTGACTGCCATCGCGCTCCTATTGGGTACATTCATCGCACGGCCCGAGATTACCTGGAGACGCCATCTCACTGGTCCAGAATTCTCACCTGGACAGAGTTGGAAGACTTTGATCCATGCCTCACCTTACTGAAAGGGTGCGTAAGACTGCAGTCTCTCTCCTACGTTTTACCAAAGTGCAAAGAAGGTTCCATTTGCAACCTCACACCGGAAGGAAGCACCGGAAAGCTAGACGATAAGTTTGTTATTTCGGCTCTAGTTTACGCACATCGTATGGATTCCTCACTTATTGCACTGAGGCTATCCCAGATCGAATGTCTTGATCGCTTGGACACAATTTGCATGGAGACAACTACCGAATGCCGCCCACACTGGAGCAAAAAGCTTCAAAACGTTGATGGCAGAATACATCTTGACTATGAGTCTTTCCTTGACCTAGCGACACTATTCCAGCTGGCCGATTACGTCGATGCAAAACTGGCGTTGGAAAAAGAGCCAAGCCTATATGCGTCAGATTTGCTGTTGCATAGGCTTTTACCCAATCGACACTGGAATCTTTCCCCAGAGTGCCCAACGCCTTGTGCTAAAATGGTCTCGGTACTGCTCGCTCATGGCGCAGATCCAAATCGAAAATATCGTGGCCTTAGTCCTTGGGACAATGCCTTCCGTTTCCTTTATAGCTTCCGCAACAGCAAAGACCGCAACATAACCAGGGAATGTTTCAAAATTGTGCAACTTCTACTTTCAGCCGGCGGAGATCCATATGCTCGGATTATTTTGCAGCAAGAGTGTAATTTGTACATGATTCGAGCGTCGACTGCATATACTCCACTACAGCTGCTGAATAACCTCCAACCGATGGATCCCGTCGCAGCACAAGATGTGATCAATGAATACTACCGGTTGACCATGCCGAAAATATCTGTGGCAGATTGTATGAAATGCAAGTCATGCGAGTTGGCATCAGAAACCGCCAGCTGCGCCGTAGGTTCGCTGAATAGGTAATAACTCGTCGTTCTTGAAATACAGAGAAGCATCGTTTCCTTTAGTCCCTTGCACAGATTGGGTTTCCAGATTTGACTAATCAAATTGAAATCCAGGTCACGGAAGAGAACGAGAGAAGTTAATGACTTAGATGGCCGCGAAGGGTCGGGGAGAAGCTGCAGATGAGCTATATTTTCTATGGAAACGCAATGGTCTTGGGCTTCTAGCCCAGTGTGCGTACGATTTCATATGATACTTGGATGGTCTTTGGCCACGGAAAGATTCCGTTTGCCCATCCATTGTGCCGCAAATTACCCAGATTTAAAAAGCGATAGGATAACTGGCTCAAACTGCAGTCGATTCTACGATGTTCTAGCAAGCTCTTGAAGGTTCTGCTCTCTGTGTCTTGGCATGTACACAGTCATATACATGAACAAACATCAACTCGTCGCAACCCTCTTCCTCCCCAACCTCCGCTCTCTCCTAATCCCTCTAGTCACTTCGTCCATACCCACGGCCACGCCCGCACCCAGCTTACCGTGCACCAGTCGAACATGCTTCCTGCAATTATCCTCACGACCGAAATGCCTGCCGCCATCCATACCCCTCTTGCAACCAGTAACAACACAGTAGTATTTTTCGCGCTGCACGTGCCGCTCGTCAATGTGCCGGTCGATGTGCCGCTTGGTGGATTGTCGGGTGGCGCAGTACGGGCACTGGAATGGCTTGGTGTGGATTTTGAGGTGGTGGCTAAAGACAATATTGTGAGCGAGGTCCGGTTGCGTTGCGTGGGGAGGTTAGGAGGGGGCAGGGGGGCTTACTTGTGGGAGGAGTTGGAATCGAAGGTTTTACTGCAGTTGGGCCAGAGGCAGGTGATTGTGTTGCTGGTAGGTGAGTGTGTTACAAGTGCTTTGCTTGGATCAGGGGGTGGGTCGGTCTGTAATGATGGGGAGTGAAATGGGAGTTCCTGTAGGGATTCTTCCGTGTGCAGAATTTCGTACTCGTCAATGATATGGCTCAAGGGCGATGCCGAAGGTAGTGAGAGGCTTGGCGTGGAATCGGGTATCTGTGGCGACAAATTTCTTGATGGAGCAGGCGACACCAGTAAGTGCGAGTCATCAAACACGTGAAAGTCTTCCTTATCAAGCCCAAACAGCTAATCTGTATTTTGGAAGTTGAAGGTTGAAGGAAGGGCAACATTTTCATCGTTGATACCCATCAACGCATCAGAGTTGAATGGATCTAGTTGAGGACATAATATCGAGCTGACTGGCCAGGGTTGTGAGAGTGTTTGGTCAAATGGATACATTGCAGGGGTGAAGCATTGTATTTCGGACTCGGGAAGTGACAGATACCGCATGGTGTTTTGTATTAGAGATGCAGTTGGTATCGATTCTTCAATTTGGCCTTGTCCGTTCTCTATGGGATAATCCATAGTAGCCCAATCCATCTTATCCCCTCAACAGAAGCTTCCCAGCAATCCCGGTCCCTTGTTCTGTTGATCGATAGCAAAAGAGATTGTGGTAGAACCTGACCTCCTCCTGAGTCTGGTAGGTTGTTTTTGCCAAGAAGAGGTTCGGTTGTCGATGTTTTGGTGTGTTGTGATCGTTGGCCCGTTATTCGAACCGTTAAAAGATAGGTGAACTTGCTTGAAACCTATTCCCCTTTGGAATACGTGCCTAGTGAAAGTTGAATTCGGCAGCGTATCTTAGGAGAAAGGCAAACTCAATGCAGAGGGTTCACCAGCCGTCTAGTCAAAACCAGAGAAAGCCCAAATCTGTAGAATCCTCCGCGTAGGTCACTACGCTACGCTGAGGCCAGAAGTGGTTAAATGATGAGAGTCACGCTCATCGACGTGTGCAGAATATCACTGCAATTGGCCGCTTAAAGAGGGCGACCGCTCTTTAGACTCGTGTCCTCAGGGCTGCGCAAGTCTCAAGGACGGGAGTTGGTGGAATGATTAAAAGCCAGCAATCTCCTAGATTAAGAGGCGTCTGAACTTCTAAAAGGGATCGAAGAGAAGCAGTGACATTTTAGGTCGTAAATGGGCACAAGAATGCGGGGTTTGGGGTTGATACGCGCAAGGCTGGTGGCCTCGCGTTAGGCGGGGTAATGTCAGAACCGTGGTACTGCGTACTTGGGGCTCAATAATTGGGAGTATTGAGCTCAGAAATCCGTCCGAGGTAGACTTGAGACGTCAGATTTGAAAATGAACTCAGTGTCTTAAGTCAAAGCTCGAGGAACGAGGTCGCCCATTTTCCCACGACTTGGGCTGGGCTCTGTGCATGCATACGGGCAGCCTGTCAGGTGAAGTGACCAGTAAAAGTCGCCAGTAAGATTATGAGGCCTCTCCCATACCTCCTTGTCAATTGGTTGCAATAGCGAAGATTTCCGAATCAAAACAAGGCAGCCAATAGCACGACTTGCTGCTCACTCTAAATTCAAGGCATACTGCGGGGCAAATCTCTAGCTGACGCATGCCGATGATCGGTACGGTATATCAGAGAGTTTGGCTTGCCCATATAACCTCACCTGTTTGAGTTACTACTCCCTTCCCAACTAACGAATATTTAGATCGGTGACGAGATATCAGGTCCCGGCCCTCACAAAACAACATGTTTTGGGCTGTGGAAACACGCGCAATGTCAGGCCTTGAGCTATTCACTATTTCATTCGTCGTCGTCGCAGATATTTTCACGTGTTTCTTCCACTTCAGAAAGCCTCACTTATATTGCCTGCCAATACATCTTTGTGTACAACTTTGGATGACCTTGGGGCAGCCAAGTAATCTTAAAATTTATTGTAGCGGGGACGATCCTAGCTGTAGCTCATTTCTACAGATATCGTTTGCTCAGAATACATCTGTGATGTCGCACATTTCCGTACCAATCTTGCATGCGAAACTTCAGAATATTGCAGATGGCCTCTTCCGGGATTCTTGTTGGCTAAAGGTGCTGATGCCTGCCATTACACTGGATCCAGGTGGACTGTCTTGCATATCTACCCTGCCCCGCCGTTCGATAACCCTCTTTTCACCTCTGAAGGCCCAGACCCGGATAGTATTTTAAGGCCTTATTCAAGTTACTCCACGGAATGCCAATACCTTAACATTACGAAAGTTATCTGCCCCAGCTCTATACGCGGCCTGACGGATCGCTGCTACTAAAATCCTAGCACGGCTGGAATCTTCCTGTGTTTTAACAATTCCCGCCACTGAGTACATGGTATAGCAACTCGTTGTCTGATCATTTTCCGTTCGTTTGGACCATGCTGGTGGCTCTACGAAGGTAAGAAGTAATTTTTGGGGAGCCCTGCAGCCTCGTGCCTACTAGTGTATGAATCGTGCGTCGATGAGACTTTATATATTTTGATAGGAATGATTCGTTGGTCCTGGGTCTATTAATAGCGGTGCTACCTGCCCCCCCGGAAGGCACCAAGTCTCTCATAGGTCTGAATGCCGCACATGGCTTATGCAATGCCTCGAAGCACTATGAGAAGAGGCCTCGATCCGCCGAGTCAGCCTCACTCTCACAGCCTGATTTGCGAAGGCATCTACGCAAGCGCCCGCTGCCGTATCTCTGGTTGTGGTTTCCGTAGCTTGGCCCCGCTGTCTTCCTTTTGTACAAACCTGCCTTTCAACACAACTGCTAAACATTCAGCATGCCTGATCCGTTCTCCATATATGTTTCCGTCGCTGCTGCCGCCAAAGTTGTGTACCAGGCTACTGTCTCCCTTAATTCATTTATCGAAGGCGCTGTTCATATCGACCAGTCGGTACTAGCCTTGCTGGATGAGTTCAACAGTCTCAGGGATGTCGCTTCCGCCATTGCGGATACCATTAGCAGGCCTTCCGTTCGAGATCAAGCATGGCTGGCCGACAACGTGCAAGACATATTTCCTCGTATGGAAAGCGCACTCAAAGGGTGCAATGACAGTCTGCAACGCTTCAAGGCAGCTCTTATTGAGGTCAAGAACAGTCGGTTCACCTCAAAAGTATTGCGCCAGCCTATCACACAGATAAAACTTGATATGAAGTCAAGCCAAATCACGATACTACGAGGACAAATTGCTTCCCACTTCAGTGCCATGCAGCTTGGTCTACAGACTATCAATCTGTGGGTATCTTCCAACCCGCGTGTTCTTACAATCTGCTAATCCATCTCTCACCTTGAGATCTGCTAGTATTCGGGCGCCCGAGCTGGTTGTCAATATTCTAGGCTCGAAAATCAATGATTGTATGAGCAATCTGAGCAACAGGGTTCAGCATTCGTATGAAGGGTTAGACACAAATTGCACCATGATACTGGAAAGAATGGATGGCCTGCAGAGGCTTATCTTGCAGTCTAGTCAACGACTGGGCGCTCAGTCCACCTCCTTCGAAATTCTGTCACAACCTATCGTTGATAACGAAATCCAGCTGAAAAAGGTTGCGTTCGGAGTTATATCTAGTGCACAGAGTATTGTTAGCTCCAGATCCACAGTGGCCGATGGGAGCGTCTATGATTTTCAAGCACACCAGGAAAGAAGAGTTCATGACTCTAGTATCTATGGCACTATTATAGGCGACGAGAAGCTCGAACGTATAGAACGATGGAATTCTGGGCCCGAAAGTCTTGCCGAGGGGTCTGAGACGAGCATCGGGATCGAATCTTCGCACTGGGCTGCGCCAACGAGTGAATCGGACTCTGAGGATGAAATAGCCGAAGACATGTTTGACGAACTCACCGAAAAAGGGGAAGTTGATTACAAGGAGGGAAATATCGCTGAGGCAGAATTGAATCTTCGAAAAGCTCTGAATCTAGTCGCCACCACGAATCTGCGATCGAGGTCAGCGCAGAAGCTCAACGACGCAACCTTACGATTAGCATCCATCTATTCCGAACAGGCAAAATTTTCTGAGACTAAAGTGATCCTTTCGCAACTTTATTCTTTGTCTAAGGTCGATCTATTGCCGTGGGAGGTGCAGCAAAAGATCAAGGCCTCGCATCTTCTAGCAAGTGCTCATCTGGAACTGAAGGAGCTCAATGAAGCAGAGAAATGCTGCAAGGATGCTATGCGAGCCCGCAGGCGCACCGTTGGAAAGAACAGCCCCGACTACCAGGAATCACTGAAGCTGCTGCTTGCTATACACGAAGCTCAAGGAGATACTGGTCCGTTCGGTACTTCGCCGAAAGATAGAAGCGGAAAGGACCCTGCGACTTCCAGCTTCACCGGATCATTCTCATCTCAGCACACAGTTGTGCAACCTGTGATTCCAACCAGGCCCGTCGGTCGAGTCGATTCGAACCCTTTTCCTTTGCGCCAAAAAGCGGTCCCACAAGGGCATAGTTCATTAAATCGAGTCGAGCACGAATCCACGTCCGCAAATCGCAATTCAGATACAAATTCAGAGAATTTTTCTGAACCTACGAGCAGTGAGGCCGAGGTGCACCCCAATCCGCCTCGAGAAACACCAGGTGTCAAACTTCCGAATGCAACTACCTCACTGAACACAAAGCATACAAAAGAGACGGCCAAACTGGCAGAAGCGCTTTCGTACTTGGAGACGGATTCTGGGTACAATTTTTTGTCAGTCAATTTTGACCCACAAGTTGCTCTAAAGACTGCCGTTAATGAACGCCACATAGCAGTTGCGTGGGCACTTCTCAATCAGCTGGCAAAAGTCGAACAGATACGTCTAACAAAGGTCTCCCTCTACGGCACTTCACCCATACTTCAGAAAACATCTAGTCCATTCCCAGCAAAGCTCGACGTCAACTATAGTGATGTTGACGGTCCGCTTTTATTCCAGACGCTTTGGCCTGCCGTCAGTCATTCTCTTGATGCTTCAGCTATCTCCCACCAATGTGAAATGGCCCGCGTTCTTTTGGAGGCTGGATCGAACCCAAACATCGAATGGTCAGGGCTGACGCCTCTCTTGAAGGCTAGTGACAGTGTCCAAATGGACTTTGTCAAGGTTTTGCTCGATGCGGGTGCTGATGTCAGTTGCAAAGATGAGAACGGACGCACACCCATACACCTGGCTCTGACGCCTTCAAACCCTCGCGCAGAAGAACTTGTCTGCAGGCTCGTTCAGCATGGGGCTGATGTGAATATCGGCTTCTACAATGGATCTATAACAGCATTGACTTTTGTTGCGCTGCATGGCTGGGAAAAGGCTACCAGAGCCTTCCTCGAGCGCGGCGCCCGGACTGAACGGAAATCTGGCACCAGGTTTGATTCACCATTGGGTGCAGCAGCTTCTAAAGGCTTTCTCTCAATCGTGAAACTTCTTCTTGATGGTGGTGCCAATATTGAAGGCAAGAGTTGCGAAGTTAATACATTCGCATCCCCACTTTACATGGCCGCGCGCAACGGACAGTCTGAGGTTGCCGAGTTGCTCCTTGCTCGTGGAGCAGATATTGAAGGTACAGATACTGTTGGGGAAGGTACCCCTTTGTCTATAGCCGCCAGCGTGGGGAAGAAAAATATTGCCAAGATCCTTCTTGACCACAAAGCGAATGTCAACGCCACGGATGGCAAACTTCGCACGCCATTACATCTAGCATGTATGAACAAGCATGTAGATATTGTTCAAGTACTCCTCGAGCACGGCGCGAATGTCGACGCCAAGAGCGATGGCGCGACGCCATTACATCTGGCCGCTGCGAAAGGGTCTAAAGAGGTGGTTCGAATTATTTTAGATCACAATGCGGGGACTCAATTCAAAGATCCAGCAGGTTTGACTGCTCTAGAGATAGCTACTGAAGCAGGGAACCACCAGGTTGTCCCAGCATTCGTCGATCATGAAGCAAAAACTTCTACGCATTTACTTTTAGCTTCCAAGACAGGCGATCTATCGTCGGTGCAAAGGCTCCTCGGTTCTGGTGCGAATATTGAAGCTCGAAGTTCAAGCTCAGATACGCCCTTGATACTCGCTGCTCAATATGGCTTCCCTGAGGTCGTCTCTTTCCTCCTTGAAAGCCGAGCCCATGTCAACGCAAAGCAAGATTATGGAGCTACGGCTGTATATTTTGCCGCCCGTAATGGCTTTGACGCCATTATTCGGGAGCTCATAGAGCATGGTGCTGACCTTGAATGTGCTCCTGACAACAAAGCCATTAGGAATGCCGGAAGGACGCCGCTGTGTGCAGCCTCAATGCTTGGCTTTGAGCAAACGGTCTAATTACTTCTCGCGGGTGGTGCTAAGATTGAGGCGGCCGACGCGCATGGAGATTGTCCTTTGCACTTTGCAGCACGGAATGGTCATCATACCGTGGCGCAGCTTCTTATCAATCGAGGAGCGAACATCGAGGCACGAAACAACGATAAAAATACTCCATTGTTCTTGGCTGCTAGCAAAGGGCATCACTCGGTGGTTCAAATTCTAACAGACATGGGTGCAAATGTCAAAGCCGTTGAAAGGGATGGATTTACAGCATTATACGCGGCTGCCAGGAAGGGTCATTTGGAATGTGTTCGAATACTCTATGAACGTGGGGCAAAAGTCGAAGCGAAGGACTACAGATCCCTCTGTCCACTTCATGCCGCAGCTAGACATGGCCATTGCTCAACTGTGGAGTTTTTGGTTAGTAAAGGGGCGAATATTGATGCTGCCGCTAATGAAGGATCCACAACTCTCTGCTTCGCTGTTGAGTTGGAAAGACTAGACGTGGTCAAATTGTTATTGAAACTTGGTGCAAACCCTAATTTACCCGATGAGGGTTGCACTCCACTAAGATGGGCCGTAGAGCGAAAAAATAAGGAGATTGAAAAACTGCTCAGGGACGGCGGGGCCAAAAATTAGTCCGCATAATGAGACAAGGCTAACATGGGCAGGATCAACAAGAAGCTCGGCTGGGATGTTTCTATGGGTATCTTGATATGGCCAATATTGTATATTACCAAATGCATCTTAGACCGAAAGATGCTGAAAGCCCTCAAACATGAGTAGATCTAGACTGCGTATGGGTTCCCGTGGGTCGGTTCCTAGTTTGAAACACCCGACCCACGGGTAGATATATTTTATCACCTCAAAAGGTTGATACAACTTGTGTTGAGAATGTTTGAAATTGTCCTCTAGGTGGTCCAACCTAGTCATGCGCGGGCATGGGCCACATGCGCTACGTAATGAAGGCAGGAAGCTCAGAAGTCAGGAATGAGACCAGGTATACGTTTCACTACCAGCACAAGGAGCACAAACTTTCTGAGCACTCGAAGGTTTGCGTGGGTGTCGCCTCGAGTCGCACAAGGGCTCAGCTAATTGGAGCATCTTGAGAATATTAGGTAGGCAGACTTGAGTGATACTGTAGAAGATGGGGAGTCTTGAAATACAGGAATACATCAAATTTTAGGTCTGATTAGAGGTAATATCAATACTAGGATCTTGATACAGGTAGTTCGATATCGGAATATCGACATGAGCGATTTCTATTTCCCTCTTTGGACGTGAGGAGTTGCCGTTATAGTCTGAGCTATAACTGAGCTAAACCTGAGCCTGGCTAAATAAATGAATTAAGAAGGTAAACCTATGATAGATAGGGGTGACCTGTTTGGGTTTCTCGGTTATGATTGCTACTGGTTAAAATTAGAAAAAATAAAATAATAGTTCTTTTGGGGCCGATTTTGGATTTTTATTCGCAAGAATTGTATTAAATGATTTATCAAATCTTATAATTTTTAATTTTGATATATACAAATATATACCAATTTGTTAAATATTTATTCGATTTTTATCTACCACAAGACATTATACTTAAATACGTATAATATTGTACCTCAATAACAGTCGATCGACGATTCTGTCAAGGGCCAAAGGGCCAAATAGACGACAATACAATCAATATTTAGCGCTCCTTATGAGTATGCTATTTATCATACAACCCCACCAAATGTTTTCCTTAAGCAATATATTATTTATACAAAACCGCGCAACAAGATATAATACGGCAGTTATATCGAGGGTTACAATAATTGGTTCGTCGGTCCTGCCGCAATTGAAAATCTTAATAATACGACTAATTTGAAGCCAAAAATCCTCGATTTATTATTTTGGATTTGATCCTTTTAATTATTATAACAGTGGTTATTCCTCTGGAGAATATTGTATTAACTAAAATATAAGTATAAGCTCAGCTTATTTCCCTTTTTTCGCCGTCGCATTATCACGATTCTCACGGTAATATTTTTTCGGTGAATACAATAATAGAAGCCTGTTTTTGGTATTCTTTTTATGCGATATAACCTGGCTAATGGAAGTAATACCTCACGACGATATGACCAGTTTCTGCTTGGTTTCGCTGTGGCATTACGCTTCGAGGGAAGGATCTCGGTAAGTTCCTTTGCGCCGCGAAGAAGACGATATGCGTTGTATGCCTGGATCTGGGCTGACCTGTAACGAGAAGGATCTCAGTGAGCTCCCTTGGGCCGATGGAGACAACGTCGTGCGCTGATGTCTTGACCAGCCATGCTTATACCTCTATGGTGTTTGTTGTGATCTGCCTACCGGCGCGAGAATGAAACCTGAGATTTGTTTAAATTCCTCACATTCCTGACCCGGGATCGGGAATGCTATCATCATAACAATGTTCCCGGGCGATAGTGTAGTATAAGAAGAGTGTGTGCTATAGAGAGAGTTAGCCTGTGGTGTCCAGTGCATTCTCTGCGTATTGCGCGCGCACACAAGCCGGGTGCTTTGGTAAAACTCACAATCTTCTGTCTACTACTAGGCGAAGTAGTGATTAGTGAAGTAGGTGGTGTGGTGGTTAGGTAATCTGGATAATATATCCTCATCTTTTGAACGAGGCTCGGCAAGGCTGCGGCGATCGCCGAATTTCAGCTCAAGATGGTCTGGTACCTTGATTGTGGCGGTAGATTGGCCGTAAACGGTGTACCTGCTTATCGTGCCCAGAAATATTTGATCTGGGTAAGACAATGGGTAGCAATGTCGTTTTCGTGGGTAGCTTTAGCAATCCCCTAAATATTAAGGTTGAGGTTGGGCAAACGATTGCTAATTGCCGCGGATCTGTCATTGTCTGGGCCATGCACGGGCTACTTTACGGCAAATGACTGTGGCTTGTGATATAGGCATGAGCTGTCTCCTCCTTGACCGAGTCCCATGGTCAATAGGCGCATTAGAAACGGGAGTATAGGAGCCAAGTTTAGACCCGTGATCCCTCCAAATCTTAGTCGAAGGGTTGACTGTACCGTAGGGCCTAAACCGTCCCCTTTTGAAACAAAAGTCGGGGGAGCTAGATTTGAACCCTTTATTCTAAGAATAGACTTAGTGCGGTTTGGCCCTTTATCATGCCACTTTGCTCGGCTTCGTTCTTTATAATATCCCACAGGGTTCCTTATTTCTGGAAACGACAAATAATTGCACAGACCTTAGACGACGTAAGTGGCTGGACGACGGAACAATATAAGTGGACCTTGCTTACTTCTAGCTTCTTCTGTAGTATAGTAGACTTATTCTATTCTAGTCATGTCCGTAATATAAATCCAATTACTGCAAAGGCTCGTATGATTTTCCGGGAGCATTCTCCTCACCTGAGACTGCTCTCCCAAAAGCTATATACTCGCCCTGCCCTCCCCGAAGGTTTGTCCTGGCAGCCACAATGATCAAAAATGGACAGGCGCGAGAGCTAGAAGCGGCTTAATCCTAGCAAGTTTGAGTAATTGAATTAAAGTGAGTTATCGAGAAATCTAGTAAGGTTACAACTACTTCAAGAGCTAAATAATAATCACGTGACAAGAATGAGGTTGTACTCTACAATAGATAGCTTGCTTTCACCATAGAGGTTTCGGCCTTCTACTCCATAAAACCCTGATGATGATAGAGTAAGATCTCTTCAAAGGCTCTTTATACTTTTCTTTGCAGCTGCACGTTTTCTCTGAGATTGCAAGTATATTTTCTCCACATCTTGCCAAGGAAGCGCCATCTCTTTAGCAATAGGCTCCCATATCCGGGCTTTGTCCCTAGCAAGAGGTATTAGCAATATTCAAATAGTAAGAGCGAGATAAATCTTACTAATTATGTAGTCTCACAATCTTGTCTATGTCTAGTCGTTGAATTCTCTTCGATAAGGACCTGTGATAGTGTTGAATACAACTAATCTCACTTCTCCCAGGCAGTTCATCTGAGATTTCTTTTCAGTTTGACTCCTTTCCTATAAGTTGTATAGGCTTCGAATCTTCGGCGGGTCGCCACTTTCCCCCCTTGTAGTGGGACACGCACAGATAATGACATCGGAGAAAATTGTGCAAAAAGCATTAGGATAGCGGTATGAACAATGACAATGCTTCCTCAAGACGTCGAGTTAGGACATGTGGAATAATAAAGGTTATAGCAATAAGAGAAGACGAATCAGCGACGGGCCAGCCTGGAACTATTATTAGCTTCTAGAGAGCCGTTTTAGACCCCTAGAGCTGATTACCCAGTGCAACTCCTAACTGGTTATACATATGATCTCACCTATAGAACAGAGTGTAGAGATCCCTGCTGATTACAATAGTTCCACTATTCTATACTTAGAACTTTTTGGGAACCTCCTCGCGATACTTTTTGCATAATGTCCTATTGCATAACCATTTTTTGTACAACAATCCGCTGCAAAACGCCCTGTTCGCCGGGCCACAGTATGGCTGGAGGACAGGAATGGCTGAACATCGGGTGTGGCTGGACGAAGAGTGACGAATAAAATAAGACTAGTACAAAATTCTCGGTTTAGTTTTAATTTTATTATAAAATGTTCGCGGATTCCCGATTCTGATGTCTGAAATACCGATAGATAATTATCTTATAATGTGATATAATTGTATCTCGTTCTTTAAGCGTTATCGGAATAGATACGCCGGCGTAAAAGAGCCGAATTTTGTTCCTTTTTTAACGTTATCGTTCCTTAAACGCTATCGTAATGGATACGCCAACGTCGAGGAGTCTAATTTTACTCCATTCTTAACGCTAATATTCTTTAAGCGCCGGCATGATAAATTCACTACTATCAAAAAACCAAATTTTACTCCATTCTAACGTTAGTATTCTTTATACTCCAACACCGTAAGATCTCATTTCCCTCCGCCACGTTGTTAGCAACGAATTATTTTGTAAGTGGGTAATAACCGTAACTAATTTGCTATTCGAAATTATGCCTGGAACTAAACTTGTTTAGTGAGAAGGGTCTTTTGAGGTAGGGGGCTGGAGGGTCTCAGGGCAATCGGCTAAATGCTTATAGGGTCAAAAAAAAAAAACGTGATCTCTAATTGCATTAAGTTAAGTATAAACCTCTTTCAACTCCCAGCCATACCTACAACTATACAACTACATAACCACATAGTCACACAGCTATATTATGCAATTTGGCCGAAGATTATCCGATTGGCTAGTTCCAGGATAGATAGGCTCTCGTGGCCTCCTAAGTATGTTTAGATTCGAAATACTACAATTACGTATATATAAATTTGATATATTGTACCTCGAAATAATTACATTTAATATATAATATCTTAATATATTACACGGTAACGTATATAGTTTATTTATATTTTAAACTAAAATAATCTGAATTGCACTATTGTAATTCGGATTACTTTGGCTTGAAGTACACAAATTTGGTTTAATAAAACTTAGAATAAGCTGAAATTTTATACTAAAACCCAAATTGCTTCGGCTGATAATACAAAAATCCAAAGTATTTCTATATTCTGATTCGTATATAAAGTACTGGGGCCAATTTGAGCTCCCCATCGCCACGTGAGCTACGCACGGGGCTTGCGGGTTTGATATCACTTTGCAAGCTAAGACCACCTGCCGGTATGGACTGCCCCCCGTTGGAGGACGGGATGGGGAATGAGATTGAGACCCAGAACGTGTTTCACTTTAATCAGAAGAAAGCTGCATTGGCGGCTTGCCATGCCTTCCGTATTGTAATTGTGCTAAGATGCTATTGTAATACAATGAAATGAAAGAAAAATTTCAAGCATTCCAAAGAGAGTATGAGAAGTATGATCCATTCTGCCATCAATTTGCCAAAGTTGACAGCGCCTAGGTCTTGAGGATCTTCAAGGCGTCAGTCAAATCTGCAATCTTCTTTGCAAGTTTCGTGCGGCACTTCTTGGAAGACTTGGTCTCTCCGACGATCCGTTCAAGCTGCTCGGCTTCCAAGTTGATAACCCAGTCCTGAGTGAACACTTTCAAGGGACTAGAAGGACCATGCAACAAGCAGTAGTCAACGGCGAGCTGGAAGATATTGTCAATGTATCGGTCAAGTGCCAGGCTGTAGTAAGCTTGAAGAATGTCATGAATCTCTTCCTGCAACTGCTCTACATTGCTTTTGCCTTCGGCAGCTTTGGCGATGTCGTTCAAATTGACCATATACTGAGTCTCTCCGTATTGCTTGATGTCCTTTCTAGCCTTAGGACGCAGGAGCTCGGTGACTCGATAGCCTCGAGCCTGGGAGAGAGCCTCGGCAAACTGTTTGTTGAGAGTGTACGGCTTCTTGCGCTGTTCAACTTCGATCAATAGGCTCGCTTGGGCCATTGCCGTCTTGTAGCGTTCCACAAGGCTCTCGAGGATTGCGGACCATAAATGACTACGGGTTTGCTCCTCTGAACATATGGAACGAATTGCAGCGGCGATGAAGCGATGAAGGGTGATGATAACCCGGCTCATATAGATCTTAGTCATGTCGCCCCATTTGCGTGATTGCTCTGCAAAAGCCGTAGCAACAAAGTTTGCGTTGAAGGTGCCAAGATCCAAGCCTCTTGATTTCAGGTAGACGTTATTGATCCATGTAGAAAAGTCTTCACGCGGCATTCGTATCTTGTGCGGTGGGAGAGGGACAATGATGTCACCAAGTTCGGCAAGCTCCTCCAGCGCAACATCGTCGACTCTTGCCTTTTCGAGGAGCACTCGCAGGTTGTCTAGCATCGACGGAGGCTCTTCAAGATCGGAATCTTCATCGGTATCAGATGCTACAGACGATACAAATGGGTCAAATTTCTCGAAGTGTCGTGAATGGGCGCCCAGTTGAAAATCAGCACTAAAAACATCGGTAATGTTTACCACGTGGGTGATGAGACGGAGTTCGTCGTTGTCAAAAACCGGATCTGCGTTATAATCCGCAGCCAAAGCTGCCCTAGCCCGATCCTGGAAAATCTCGGCAATGCGACTGAGAAAAATACGTTGCTCGCGCTCATCCTGGCGAGGCGGCCCAAGACTCTGTAGTTCCCTCTTGCAATCTTTGATTTGATTGCTGACATCCTGGAGCAATTTCGGAAACTCGCGTCGGGTAATCTCGATTAAGAGGGACATGAGTTGCTCTCTGAGGGCTGGAATGCCTACCCGATCCTGTGGAAGGTCGATCCATGGTTGTTGTCGGAAAATCTGATCAAGCTCTGGCTGCTCCTTTGGGCTACCACTTGCTCCACTATTGCGGACGACGAAGTAGCCAAGAGTAAGTGGTCGTTTCTTGCCCTTGACGAGGTCACAGACGGCAGCTTGTGCACTCTGTTCAAGTACCAAGTCGGGTTTGGTGAGCACACCGAGGGTACGCTCACCATTCTTGTCGTAATCTTCCGCAAGCTCTAAGATCTCTTGTGTGGCAATGTCGACATTACTCGGCAGCACTGCTAAGATAACAGTGCGATCGTCTTTGATATACTTCTTGACCAGGTCTCTCACAATGACCATGTCATCTTTGGTGGTCCCCTGCGTAGTGGTACGGAATATCCCTGGGACATCGATGATAGTGAGATAGTCCTCGTGGGGTCCCTGCACCTCGATCTTGAGAACATCTTCGCTAAACACAGCGCCGTTCCCGGTTGATACGTCGGTCCGCAAACCCATTTTTTCGTTGGCCTGGTCTTTCATTAAGCTATGTAAATCGACTCCAGATAATCAAGTCTCACTAACCTTCTTTAAGATTTCCACGAACTGCTCCCGAAATTTCAAACCCGAAGGCATGTGCATCTGGAATCCCTCGACCTCCTTCCTATGCTCCTCTGACGCATGTGGGCCAGGAATAATGCGTATATCGACACGGTCATTGATACTGCGTCGAGATGTGATCTGCGTTGCATGACGAGTGCAGAGGCTTTGGTCTTTTGGAAACGGAATTCCGGTAAGGCTTTCTAGTAAGGAGGATTTGCCAGAGCTTTGATCTCCGGCTACAACAAGCTATTTTCCGTGTGAGATTATGGGAAACCATGGTCAATACCGGCCTTCTGATCTTACCTGAGGGAGAGGTACATGTTGGCCAATGTTCAAGTCACGGAGCTTGTCGACCTTTTCAAGCAACATGGGGTCTGACAAGGTGGTAACCTCCCGACTGACGGTCATTTTGCGAACTTACAGCAAGAGTGATCGATATGATGAAGTCGTGTGGTTTCAAGAGGAGGATAAGCGGGTGTATTGACTTGTTCAGGAGACCAGTGGTTGAATAGAAGAAGATTGTAGAAATTCTTGAAGGCATCATCAAGGACGACTCCCCTTTATAATCGAAGAAGCCATTCGTGATCCTGCAAGTTTCAATAAGAGACGACGAACTAGCAGCGGTGCGCCGGTTGTGTCTGGGCGTTGATAAAGAGCACGGCTTGCAGTTGGCTCTTTTTGAGGCTAACAATATCCAAAAGCACATCGTTAGTATGCCACATGCGCGGTTGCGTAGCATGCTCATAGATAAGAGCAATATATTCCGGGAAAATGGAAGTGATCAGTGCAGATTGGTCAGGGTACGAGATGTCTGATGCCTAGATATTGTATGTCGTTGGCTCGTTGTGAGGCATGCATATGCTCTACTTCCCAGTTGGCTGTTTTTGAGGCTGCATATACACTAACTTGGTGGCAAGGGGCTTTGTCAGGCTGCAAGGAAAATGTTCTTGTTCTGTCGTTGGTCAATTTTGAGGCTGCGTTAACAAGGCTCCACACGTGGCGATTTATTAGACTGCGATGAAATATGTTCTTGGTCAGATTTGAGGCTGCGTTAACAAGACTCCGGGCAAGGCGATTTATCAGGCCGCGATTAAATATGGTATTATTCTGCAGCTGGTTTTTGTGAGGCAAAATATCATGCACTTCACCTACCCCATTGGTCAGCTTTGAGGCTGATATTGCACTGTGCCCCACGCGGCAGCAGATTATGGTAGGGATTGGTCAACCGCATCGGGCGTAACCCCATCACATATGCAAGAAGTGGGCAGCCTAGTGTCTCGACCGAGAATAGAGTTGAATCAAGTGGTTATGAAGATAAATGTGATTATAAAGTGGGTGGTCGTCGCTCCAAGCGGGACCTTTCTGAAGCAAGTCACTCGCCTCAACCTCATACAGTTCTTCGCTCATCAGCAGTCCTGGGCATAGCTACTTTGTGAAGTAGCCCAGGACTGCACAAATCTCAACTCCTTTGAAACAACAACAACCGGGTCTCCCGTGCACCAAGCAGGAGGCCCGCACCGCCTGACCCCTGTCAAGCAACGAGCAGCGTGTTTGCAGAGCTTCAAGTCAACACGTCTACTTTTCCGATCCGGACAGCTACGATCCCTCAGCACCCTCGTCAGACAACTTCGAGTATTTCTGCCGTATCGAGTGTGTGAACGATAACGCGTGCAGCTCTTGTAGTGCACGTGAAAATTTCTCACCACTCGCTCCTTTCTCGTCTTTATCTGAGAACGAGAGTGCCGACAGCGTCCATTCAGAATTAAGATTCCCTTTCAGCGCTCAGCAAGACAATCTCCCGGGTCACAACGCCATTGACGGTGATAACCGCCCTTACTCTCCTATACCGGATTCTTCCCACCCTTGGGATGAGACCCAGCAGCGGTCGTCCTACGACCCAATTTTCGTCGAAACAACACCAGAAATCCAGCAACAGCCCTACGACTCAGCCTTGGCCAAGACAAGAGCAGGTTCTCAAGACGGTGGCTCCTCTCGCCACCGTTGTAATGAATGCAACAAGAGCTTTGCTGACAAAAACGGCTTGAAGCGTCATGTCAAAACCATACATAGCCCGGCGCAATGGGCCTGTACTGTCGCGGGTTGTCGCAAATTTGGTAAAGCAGTCTCTAGGAAGGATGATTTCAGGCGGCACTGCAAGAAGAGCCACCCTATGGTGAATCTCGAACAGTTTGGTCTCTGAATATGCACGCATCTGCGTCTCTTTTGGCGGGGGAGCCATCGTATTAGACTCCTCAGGATCAAGGGTCTTTGCAATGTCTCGTCATACGCTACAGGAGGTAGATCGTCGACAGTTCATTATGTGTAGTGTATCTCGAAATCATCTGGCCTACGTCTGATGATCCCTGGATCCACAGCGCACAATGACTGTAATGTATTTACAGACCGATTAGAAAATACGATTGCATGTTGCAACATCTGGAATGCCTTCCCATATGACATGGTTATTCTGTTCAAAATTATACTAACTTCTCCAAATTACTTGGGGTGCCCGGCATAAGCCCCTCCGGCCACCTCGCTTACCTCACCGCCACTTTGATATTCCCCACCTTTATAATTAATAATAACTTAACCTTCTATTCAATTATTTTGATATTTGGAACATTGATTGGTATTATTATAAAGCCTCAATATACAGAGTATGACGTTATGCGAGCGCTTGACGAGATGGCGAATGGGAAGCCTTTACGTTGGGCTACCCTAGAATGAGCGGTTTCAAGGTCTACATTTTAAGATCGACTCTAAAACCCAAATACACGTCAAGAGGCTGCACGTTACCTGCAAAGACTTCCTACGGTGCACCAACTGCTGGAAAAAGTACCTTTTACTTTTGCGATGTGCAACACACAGGCTCAATAATTTACGACTGATATTATTATACGATTAATTTAAAGGTCTTTTGGTCATATTAAGTGAGTTAAAGACTAATAACGCGTCGGTTGAATTCGGTCAATATCGCAGTTCTCTTGCAAGTAATCTATTAAACCTTGCCTCTCACGCTTTACTCCTTACCCCCCTACTCCTAGTTCCCTTCCTTCTGCCAGCCGATCAATATGGTAAAGGTCGTCATCTGAGCTTTGATGGGAGACAGCATCCGCGAAAAATTCAGCATCATTTATCGTCTCATCTCCTGTGGCAGACGTATCAACACTTGCCAATTCACCAAGCTCGCACTCCTCATCACCGTGCCCTTCATCACCCCTGAGAGCGGTTGGCGCTTCTTCAGCTATTAGAGTCTCTTTTCTTATCACAGCAGCTCCTGTTGCAATCTCCCCTTGCATTGCAAACTCCATCTCGGCCTCGGCCTCAGTTATAGGCCCAGGAACGGGAAGCTCGTTCAAGTTCGCATGCGGGTCTGGGATATAGTATCTATAATTTCTAAGATTATTCAACAAATTAACCTGTTGAGTCTATTCCCAAACTAGCAGAAGGGAAGAGAGTTCGGAAATCACACAAATATTGATTACTGTTTCAATACTAGCCATTTTGATGGTTAACCAGCAATATTGATCGGTCAGAGTTGTACAATTAGTAACTCCTATTCTAATACTATTGCCGAAGTATAGAGGTAATCCAAGTCTACTGACTGTCGATCGAGGAAGAAGGTTGTGTAGGCTGCTTCTATCGATCTTTACTCGAACCAGTTCCACTATCCCTTAGGCTGATATTATCGCTGCGTTAGTATACAATTTATAATTCGTACTGCCATCGATAGACAACTCCCTCCGAGAATAGTTTCGAAGTCTCCATTGAAGAGTGTCATTTCCCCTGATTATACCATCAGGACTTTGAACGACTTCACTCCCGTCAGCTTCCTCAAACGTGGTTATTATTGATAAGGGCTCCTCTTCTGAAGGCCGGCGGTCCCAAGTGCGATCACGCCGAGTGTTAGTAATTGTAGAAGACTGGGCTTCGCCGGCAGTATGTTTTGACCCCATCCTGGGATCGTATATTGCCGCCGATGTATTGACGGCCTGGGACATAGTTGCGTGGCTAGGATGGGCCTCTTGTTAGTGTCTCGCAACACTCTCATGGCGATCAAATCATCGATTGCAAAGAACGCAATGAATTAGTTGAGAAAGGCGGTCGTAAGATTAGGGAAATTGAGACTCGGTAGGGGGAGGACTACTGAACAATCGGCGGAGTTGAGCCTCTATTCTAGGCCGAATAGTCCATCGAATTAGCACTCCCGCGATACGATTTCTGTTAGTAATAACAAATCTAGGACTCGTTCTCTCGGAATCATGTCTTAGAACATGGCGAATTTTACGTTTTATATATAAATAACTTGAATACTTTTCAGCAAACCATTCGTAAATTTCAGAGACGTTCGTTCTCGAGATGGGCTCGTTCAATAAGCACGTAGTGATCAAATGGACACCATGTCGTATTGCCAGTGGTACTAATCTGATGGATCGCCCAACTGAAATCACTTTAGGCGTAGGAGACATGCTTCGAGAGTAAAACAACCTGAGGGCAAGAAAGGGTCCCACGCATAAAGATAGGCAGACCAGGATAACTCTCTGGGAATAAACGTACAATAGGAACAGATTTGGGACCCCTGGCTGGGAAAGGGGGCCTTTTCGGGCTCCTCGTTAAAAGTTGACGATTTCTGGTGAGATAGGTAAGCAGATCTGAGCAGATTGAGCCGAAGTTGAGCCAGGCCTGAGCCGCCTGAGCAAAGGCGGCGCGGGGTCATGTGGGCTAGAGTGCTGGGAGGTGTCGAAATTCTGGTCGAGAAACAGTAGTACCATACTCCAACATATCTGGGAAACGCATTGAATAAACTTCTGTGTAACAGTACCAGGTACAGAAATTGCAGTAGAAACGCTTTGGGTGGACTTTTGTAACTAAAACCTTGCATCTAAAGATAGGCTGTAAGGTATGGGGAAAAAAGAGCAAATTTGTTTATACTCAACCCTTGCATTACCAAAGCACTTGTTGGCTCACTCACATCACATCACGACCTGAACCCCCTTTTTACACAATTTTCCACAGAACACAATTCCCATACCCTGAATCCCGCTGAGCTCCTTAATCAGCGCGACCAACATCACCGCCCACGGCAGCATCTCAAGTGTCTCAGCAGACGACATAAAGTAAGTCCCACTCAGTTCAACCAAACATCGGCCCTCCCCAGTTATGTAGAGTTCTTCTACTACCAAGGTACCACCCTCTCCCTAACACCAGCCCCGGCTAGCAAAGATTCCCTAACACAGGCTTCGTCGGCCTTCCCTCTATTCACCGGAGGAATCATACGGTTGAGATACGCAAGTCGATTTGCTTTTTGCTAGATCTTCAGGCGTCGAGTTGCGTTCCCTAATATTTGACTTCTTCAAGCTCCAGGTCTAGTGTCCGGGGGGCATATTGTTCGAAACGAGATTATTGCGCGGCGTCTGGCAAGATTCTATTGGCCAATCTTGGTTTATTCGTTTGTTTTGCTTCAATCTTGTCATCACTGGATCCGGAATCGCCCATACTAGTCGTCCAGGTCCCGACCTTTTGATTTTATACCACGGACGTGACAGGCGGTAGACGATACGTAAACCATTAAGACTAGTCGATTAGAATATAGATAGTAATAATATATAGTGACTACACCCCAAGCTCAATGGATATTCTATCCACTGCCTTCTCCAGCTTTATTTTTGCCTATCTGTGTGCTCTCTGCCGGCCATCCAACTCTGACTAAACACCCATCTGGTCCGTTTAGACTGAACTCAAGCATCCCCCATTCCTTGATCTCGGGCTTCTTCACTTGTTCAATGATCTCATCGGCGAACTCTACGGCTAGTGCTTCTACATCTTCGGAATAGACGTAGATCCCGAAGGGGTTCTTAAGCGGCTCTAGCCACCCTTCCTCGTCCGGTCCAAGCCCCCTCAGATGGATATCGGAACCGTTAGGGTGAGACAGCATGACGTATCGGTCCCATTTGTGCACTTCCTCCTCGGACGGAGCGGCGAAACCAAGCCGGACGAAAAACCGAATCGCGGAGGCTAGGTTGGTGCATGGGAGAATAGTCGTAATGCGCGGGCGTTGAGACATTTTCTACCTTTCTACCTCCCTCTTCAGAGCTGATTGAGATGATCGTAGATACTTAGGCAGTCAGATTGAACATCTAAGGACTGAATTATTATACTTACGGTCTTTATAAACTCTGGGGTAGCAGAACGGTGAAGTCAGTGGAAGATCTCGTAATTCGAAGAGAGGGTGAGGTGCCGCGCTGAAGCGGCGCGGAACCTCGCGGCGGGCCGTAGGTTAGCGAATAATTTTGAGGCTGTGCGCTCTCTGCCAACAGCAATTCCAACCGCAGGAAGCCTAATGCACAATGCAGGGTCCCGAACATGGCCTCCGTGTCTGTAACCGGCCTACCATATCAGTCATCTGCCCGAACCAAAAATGGACCTGTGAACCTTCTTTCCTCTTATTTCACCTCCAAGTAAGGACAGGCCGGGTTTCCTAGGGCTACAAACCTATTTCGAAAGTCATGCTATCTATAACTGTCCCCTTCGCACCAAGGGAAGAGTTGTATCCCAAGCTTACTCGTTCCACCACTGGCCTTGCACGCACTGATTCTTCCAAAAATGATACTCTTCCAGGCCATCCTCGAATATTCCTCAATCAGCACGAGCTTGGGTTTTTCCTATCGAAGGAACTCAAAACACCAAAGCTAGACACATTCAAGCCTCATCTCTGGAAAGTCGCTACGCAGTCGAGCTCACATATCACGCCCCTCTGTTCTCAAGTCGTCCGAGGGAGGAGCATTATTCTTATGGAAGACCCCGAACTCCACCTCGTTTGGATCCATGATCGAATCTATATCAAGCCGATCCCAAAGTACCTACTCTCGTATTCCTTCTGGGATGTAACTTTTACCAGCAAACTTTCCCCTTTGCGAGACGACGAGAGGCTCAAGCTAGGAAAAGCTGCACTAGGGTTCATGCGGACATACGCGCACCTGGTACGATATAAATCCGACTTTATTATGGGCCAAGAAAGAGGTCTTATTCCAAAGACGGTCAGATATTCAGCGTTCATCAATTTCATCACTTGCTTCGAGCAGCTACAAGACGAGGAAGTATCGCCGCGGTACTCGTACGGCGAACTTCGCCTCAGCAGGTTGAACTTTTGGGCACCGCTCGCTATTGGCCGTCTGGATTTCCACAAAAGTGTTTGGCAGTATGGGGAGTATTTCTCTCAGTTCTATGGGCCGCTGCTGTTCGTTTTCGGGGTGTTCGCAATAATTTTGAGTGCGATGCAGGTTGCGCTTGCAGTGCAGTCGTTGGATTCCGGTACAGGGAGTCCGTGGGGCATTTTTGCAGATGTCTGTAAGATATTTTCTGTTCTGACGCTATTTGTCGTGATGCTTGTTGTTGTGTATTTGATTTTGACATTTGTTGTTCGTGGTTTGAGGGAACTGGTGTTTGCACTGAGAGCTTTGTATCGCAAGAGAGGGGCTCCGAAGAATATCCCATAGGTAATAGAATCGAGATAAGGCCTGCTCCTTAGGCTGTACGAATAATATCTATAGACGCAGCACCTCCTAGTAAAAGAAGATCTTCAGGAGTAAACAAGATGTGAATAACAGGTAAAGAGATCGTGGTGAAAAGAATCGAATTTCCAGGGGCACGGATACACTGAAGGACCTTGATAGGCCCCTGGAAGCCCTGTAGTTCACGCCACTGGAGCCCTGTAGGGCCCTGAAAGATTCTATAGGTTAACATTACAGGGTGTAAGATACGGAGAATCATAGGCTCTTAAAGGGCAGTTTAGCGATCGAGCCATAGGGGACTTAGCCAGACAGGGCAGATACAGCCCCTAGAAGATTACATCTTTTCAGCACAATCTCCCACGAGCTCACATAACGATGCTGCAGACTTCAAAGTCAATCTTTTGTCTTGGCCCGGACTGGCCGTTGCGATTTTTTTCATCGCGCTTTCGCCATACACGTACCACAGTACCAAAATAGCACGTCTTGTGATAGTGGTGGAAAGGTCTCGTGAGGACCCCTGAAGTTTTAGTAAGCCGTCCGCTAAAGGGGTAACTCAACCTCTGAAAGTCACAGCCCAAAACACTAAACCTTCGCCCTTGGGAAACCAAGAGCCTCGCTGCATATTATGGCCTGGCAATGAGTGGCTTTCTTGAACAGCTTAGACATTTTGCCGCTCAACAGTCTTGTAAGTTCTTTGTGTTCGTTGAGGTGAAGCCTCAAAACATGAAACACGACATGTTTCTTCAGGCGCTTCGGGTGTTTAGTTCGCCACCCAAGGGTTCTTCGGTGAGCCCGAAAGCTCCCAGACATTGCGGTTGCATTAACGGTGTACTGTATGCCCCAAGCAAAGCCTCGTCGCAGGCCAAATTCCAACATTTCAGGCCAGGGCCATGGATATGTTTCGGCACCGCCACGTTTGCTGCCTACGACCCTGCGACCCCGCGGCCCAGTGGCTATCACTTCAATTTGAAGCATCACGAGCGTCTTTCTTTCATCATGTATATTGAAAGTAACCAGCTGCGGCCTCATTCCTCTTCCAACCGCCTAGCCGGATATTTTCTTGTGATATTATGGTCTGAAGAAGGAAAAACATTCTCATGGCTGACCAAGGGGTGAAATATGACAACCTTCCTAGCCTGGTCAAACTGTGGCCGCCGGACGACCGTGAGAATGATGTTGAAGTTGAGTGAGTAGCAAAAAGTTTTGAATTGAATACAGAGAACTGACTTTATGGAAGGATAATCGCAGTGCATGGCCTTGGAGCCAACCCCGCGACGACTTGGTTCAAAAATGAGGTTTGTTGGTTGAGCGATCCCAAAATGCTGCCAGCAGTAGTTCCCAACGCAAGAATATGGACATTCAACTTCGAGTCTATGTGGTGGGGTCGTAGGTCAACACAAAACCTAGAGTCGCTGGGAAATCAACTCCGTCGGTTTATTCGTCTGACTCTGCCGGAGGTGGAAGGCCAAACAAGACCCATTGTCTTCGTCGCACACAGTTTCGGCGGTCTCGTGGTTGCCCGGGCTCTGACCTTGCCGTCATCTGACGACAGCCGCGACCCATTGTTGGAGATGGTGAGCGGGATAGTATTTCTAGGAACGCCTTTCCGGGGCAGTCATGGAATCGCCCAAGCCAGACAGATTGCTTTAGCAGCAAGAGCCATCGGAAAGGATTCTTCGGACGCCCTTCTGGACGCCGTTGTTCCTGGGTCAGAGGAGCTTCTTGATCTGACAGATAGCTTCAGCCGTATGGCCAGTGACTTGAAGGTCAATATTACATGTTTCTACGAAGAGCATCGCACCAACATATTGAAAGGCTCCAAAGCCATGAGGAGATTGGGAGTCCGAAAGTCGGTGCATTTAGTTCCAAGAGAGATGGGGCGTTTGGAAGCACATAAAAGCTATGGCCTCAATGCATCGCACACCGAGATGAACGAGTACGACAACCCAAAGGACGGCAACTATATCCTTGTGTCGACCGAAATTCGCGAGATGGTTGTGGCACCACCAAGGAAAACTCGTCAGCCAAAACCACTCTTTTTAGTACCTTACAGGCAGAACTCTGAATTCGTTGGTAGAGAGGATGTTCTGAACAAGGTTCAACGCCGACTGGGCTTCAAGCCGAATTACCAAGCAAGAGTTGCGATCTGGGGCCTGGGAGGGATTGGGAAAACACAGATCGCGACTCGATACGCCTATTCGATTAAGGATGCGTACGCGAAAAATGGGACATCGATATTCTTTATACGGGCTGCAACCCGAGAGAGATTCTCCGAATCATACATGTATCTTGCAAGAAAAGCGGGCATCGACACCTCTGGCGAGCCAGGCGAAGACAACTTGCGCGCTGTGGCAGATTGGCTTGAAGATGAAGAGAATGGGCGCTGGCTCATGATTCTCGACAATGCTGATGACGTTGATTTATTCGAGGAAGATTCTGGATTGATCGACTATATACCCCAGTGCGATCATGGGTCAATATTGATCACGTCCAGAGATAGAAGAGTATGCGACGTGTTCGCCGACTCTGAATCATCCATTTTCATCGACAAATTGAGCCAGGAAGAATGCCGGAACCTCTTCAAAAAGCATCTGCCACGGCAACCAGTGACCAACGCTGTGGAGCAAATTATTGCCAAGTTGGAATGTCACCCACTCGCTCTCACTCGAGCCGTAAGGTCGATGAGAAACAACTGGACAGGTCCAATGAGATACCTCCAATTGCATGACGACAGTGAATCCTCTAGAATGAAACTTCTCAGCGAAGATTATCCGCAGGGGGCCAACAGTTCGCAACATAGTATTGCTGCTACCTTGGTCGTTTCTTTCAATCAGATACGGGAGCAAAACCCATATGCAGCAGATTTATTAGCTTTCATGAGCTATCTCGATCGACAGGACATCCCGAGGGACCTTCTCCCTCAGGGAGAACACTCCCCACATGAATTCGACGCTGCTCTCGGAATACTGCAGAGCTATGCAATGATAACGGAAAGCTCGAATGGAGCTGGCTTTGATATGCACGGTTTGATTCAATTGATGATGCGAAACTGGCTGAGGGATACCAAAGAAGACAATTATTGGCTAGGGACGGTCCTGAAAGTTCTATCCGACAAGTTTCCAACTCGTGCAATGACAAACCTCAAAAGATATTGGCCTCTTTGCAGAAGATACCTTCCCCATGCGCTATCGCCATTAGAGTACATTCTAGAAGGTACAGATGATGTAGTTCTTGTAAGTAACTGGGAATGGCTCCGGCTGGTCTATCAAAACCAGCATACCGAAATGCTAGATGAAGAGCAGAAAAAAACCAAACTGCTTGCGGTGGTATTGTTAGTACAAGTATCAGCATGGTATGAAGTACAAGGCGACGATCGTTTCCAGGAGACTCAACTGCAGGCGGCTTGGTTGGCCGAGGGGGCATTTGGCATCCCTGGTTCTAATGGGAATTCAATACCAGGAGTGTACCTAGCGGCGTCCGAGCACAGGGCTGCCGGTAAGTGGGAAGCCATCGAATATTTACGGACAAACGTTGTGGTGCCTTATAAGAGTATGCTTGGGTGTCAGGGGCCAGGTCATATTGCACTGGTCGAAAACATGGCATTCATGCTCAGTAACCACGGCTGGAAGGATGAAGCTATCGGACTTCGGCGAGAGCTAGTAGATTTGAACAAAAAGGCTTTTGGGCCAGAAAGTATCGAGTCATTGACTGCTATGCTAGATTGCGCAGCTGAACTGGTCCACACCGAAGAGGGCCTTTCTTCACTGGAAGAGGTTGTCAGAGGATTCGAAAAGGTCGCCGGAGAAAATGAATTTGCGACAGTTACAGCGCGATATTTCCTCACAGCAGGATATGTTTCGAATGGGAGGATGACAGAGGCTCGGGAAATGTGCCTTCGAGTCTTCGAGGGACACAAGAATATCCTTGGACCGAATCATCGCAAAACCCTCGGAGCAGGATATCGCGTTGCCTTGCTGTATCATGCGATGGGCCAGCTAGACGAGGCGCGAAAGATGAATCTTGAAGTGTTTAAAAAGCAGAAAAGCGCTCTTGGGGCCTATCATGAAGAGACGAGGGCAAGCCAGGAGCTATTCGAGGAGCTGAACCCCGGATCGATGTGGCGACATCAAGTCATTCTCCAACATGGACTCGATCTAGACGAACAAAGTGAAAGGTTGATAGCCGGGCTAGAGGAATATTCCGGCTGGAAAGGGGGCCAAAGCCAGCGTGTAACAGAACGAGTGTGGTATATTTAAGAAGTAGGTAGAAGAAGACCATTCAAAATTACGACCCAGAGACAAATTTGTCGCGCCGGAGAGGTCGTCGCCTGAAGAGCTTTTGTCATGATAACATTAGGTACTCGGTGAACTACACCGCATGAAAGATGTGTGGTAAGCATGAGTATGAGTACTAGGTTATAGACCGAAAAAGGGGGGGAGTTGATGTGATGTGGGGAAGGCGGTCAGAAATGGCCGCCATACCGGATTGGGAATTGTGCCGTTGAAAAAAAGTTGCCCAACTTTTGAAAAGTTCCAAGCTTCATTCTATCCCACATCATCCCCTCTTCAACTCAACTGCAACACCACATATCTACTTGGTCTTGAATTCTGCTTCTCTGCAATTCGATCACCATGTCGTCCGACGAAATTGTTTGGCAGGTCATCAACCAGCAGTTCTGCTCTTTCAAACTGAAGTTCGTACCCCCCAAGAAGGAATATTCTGTCCCAGCTAACGCATGACAGAACCACGAAGGAAAAGAACTTTTGTCGAAACGAATACAATGTTACTGGCCTCTGCAACAGACAGTCCTGTCCCCTTGCAAATTCCCGCTATGCTACCGTCCGCGCACACCCCGACACCGGAACCCTTTACCTCTACATGAAGACGATCGAGCGCGCTCACACGCCAGCCAAGCTGTGGGAACGGATAAAGCTGTCGCAGAACTATGCCAAAGCTCTGGAGCAAGTGGACGACCGATTGAAATACTGGCCGAAATTCCTCATCCACAAGTGCAAGCAGAGACTCACGAGATTGACACAAGTGGGCATCAGAATGAGAAGAATTGCTAGGGAGGACGAGAGGTTAGGAGAGAAGCTCATGCCTAAGTTGGCACCGAAGGTTAGGAGAAGAGAGGAGACTAGGGAGCGAAAAGCGGAGGCTGCGGCGAAGGTAGAGCGGGCTATCGAACGAGAGCTGATTGAGCGCTTAAGAAGCGGAGCATACGGCGATCAGCCGCTGAATGTCAGTGAAGCCATCTGGAAGAAAGTCTTGAAGGGCTTGGAGAGAGGCGGCGAAGGCACGAGAGATGAAGACTTGGACGAGGGGATCGAGGAGGAAGAGAACGAAAATGAAGAGGAATACGAGGAGGAGGAGGGCGTCGGCGACGTCGAATACGTCAGTGATCTGGGCGAGGACGAAGATGACTTGGAAGACTTTCAGGATTGGCTTGGTAGCTCGGATGAAGGTGCTTCGGATAGCGAGGGAGGAGATGATAGCGAGAGCGGAAGCAGCGATGAAGATGATTTGAAGAAGTCTGCTGCCGGTAGCAAGAGGAAGAAGGGTCCAGTCTCGAAGGCAAAGTCCAAGAAGTATCCGAGAATGGAAGTCGAATACGAGGAGGAGACGGACGCTGCTCCACGGGAACTGGTACGTGCATGATTAGGGGGAGTTTAGTGCTAGCCTGTTTAATACCTACTTTAGAGCGGCAGCTCGCAATAAAAGAGGCGTTTTGGCAGGAAATGTTTTAGAGTCTATAGCATTTCTTCAATTATACGTAAACCGTGAGGAACTTCACAAATTTTGACTTTTTAATGCTATCGTGTCGTCCAGTTAACACAAGTGTTGTAAATCCGCATTCGATTTTAGTCGCTGCCGTGGTGGGGTCGCATCACGAAACACCACCTCACCGCATGAATTCCCTCAACTACACCATAACCTGCACCATCCTCAGTCCGCCCATCCACCCTACCTTCGCCGCAACGAAACAGCAGCAGCAGATCCCAAGGCTTGCGAAGACACTGCTATCTTCGGGTACTCGCAGAACAATCGGCATCGCAGCCCTCGTCATCAAATATGGCGGCAACGGAAACGGATACGGGCTGGTTCAAAAGCAACTTCAAAGTTGCCGGAAAAGCAGCTTACAACGCTATAACAAATGTTCTAGAAGAAGCAACAGCACCAAAAGACAGTGACGGCTCCACCGAAGACAACACGGCTGTCTGTAAAGCTCTGCGAAGCTACTACGAAGAAAAGAGACAGATCTACCCCGCATGGCTCCCTCCAGATCCCAAGAAAGCACAACCAGTAGCGCCGCCCGTCGTCCAGTACTCGCAGCCCAGACTTGGTGCAGGATATGGAGCTGTAGGCGGAGGAGGTGGCGGACGATCAGCAGGAGGGCAAGACTTGCACAACCTATTTGACCGCCAGGCAGCGCAACAGCAAGGTCGAGAATCACCACAAAGCTTACGAGCCGGACGTCCTGGCATCGGCGGACAGCAAAGATCGAATGCCTCTCTACCGCCTGCCCAGCAGGTGGTCGCAAATCCGATGCCGAGCGCGAGAGCGGGCAGCTATCAAAACGCATACAAGCCTCCGACCGCCACCGCGCAATCAAGCAGCGCGAGACTGAAGAATAAACTTGGTAGAGGCCGACCAGGACTCGGTGCGGACCCAATGGAACAAAACGCACGACAAGCGAGTTACAATTCTACTTCGAGCGGGGGCAGCTACGATAACAGGGCTGCTGGGGATTCATATGGGAGAAGTGGCGGGCAAAGCGCGCCCAAGATGTCTGCGAACTCGCCTTGGGATATGGGAGATAGTGGGTTCACGGCTGAGGCATATACCCCGGAGCCGGATTATGGACAGAGTGGAAGTAGACGGCCGGGTTTACCATCGGGGCCTGGAGCTGGCAGGCAAGGACTTCCGAGTGGACCGCGCGGGCGCTATTGATACTTGTTCTTCCTGGAGGTCTTTGGTTTTTGGACTTGTTCATACGCATGTGGAAAGAGCGCATTGTTTGGAGTTGAGGCGCAGTTTTGGGATGGTCGTTATGGAAGCTTGAGAACTCATTCTGGTATACAATTGGAGGTTGGGGTTGAGAGAGCAGGCTCTTGAAAGGCTTGTTCATATAGCCGGTAATATTAAAACTACGTTGAATCAGGGGTTTCCTGTTATTCTCTCGGAGAGAATCTCTCCATGAAGTGAACTATTGTCCGAAGTGCTCCGGTAGGTTCTACCTTTCTTTCAAACTCTTAGTCTTGCTGTCTCTTCCTTCTGCATAGTCTGAGTTGAACCTCAATTCTCCTGATACCGGTTTGATTCGTTCCTAGTCCTACGAATGGTCAAGAGATCACGTTCACCCTAACTCCGTCTCGCTTGAAAGCCATAGTATTTTAGTCCCGAAATATACAATCACTGAATATGAAAAACCACCCGTCGTTGAAATTGAAGAAACAGAACTCAAATATGGCAATGATCAAGCATTTATAATTATGTACACAGCCGCCATTACACACCAACCTTTGTACATCAACAATTTCCCTCGTCAAACTCATTACATCGATCTGAACCTGTGTATACCACGCACAGCAACTGGAGTTGCCGGCGTCACCATCACACTCGGCGGGCTCCCCGGAGAAAACGCATCACTTGTGCTACTGACAGAAGACACGGGCTCCGTCTCTGGACTACTCGGCCCGGAGCTCATCCTCTCTCCTCGCCCTAAGGCGGGTGACTCAGGGCTCACCACGGAATCTGGCGACATGCCGTCGCTATCCCTTGTCGAAGTCCGTCTTTTCCTTCCAAATCTACTCCTACCGATCCGACTCTTGCCTTCAAGCTCCCCAGCTTTACTGAGACCTGTCATCTCCGCCGCGACTTCCTCTCTCGCTGGTAATTCATAGATAGGCTGCATGCCCGTATCGCCCATTTCCACAACGGGTGTAAATTTATGCGGCCCTGCCTCGGAAACATCAGGGTTTTTGTCTTGTCCTGTTATTGTTGATCCATAGAGCTCGGGTTTGATGATGATGGATTCCTGGCGGTTGATGGGGTTTGCTGCTAATTCTGCTGCTGCTTTCTTTTTGTTGCGAGGTTTGAGGTAGTAGATGTAAAGCAGAGCGATACCGACGATGAGAATCACCGCCCCTCCCGCGGCAATGCCTGCAATTGCACCAGTTGGGAGAGCGGAGTGGGAGGAAGGGGATGTGTTAGTGCTGTTTCCTGGAGGAAGAATTGGAGCAATGTTTTGAGACAGTGTTGAGTCCCATTTGCATTGAGCAACGGAGAAGTTTCCTCTGTCGTAGTCGACGGTCACATATGCTTCTTGAAAGAATGTTCGGCCAAGGAGATACTGCGAGTCGTTGGCAGCTCTTCTGAGAGGAAAATAGCCACTTGTGTTTGAAACCAACGGACGTGATGCCGTTAGGTCGAACGCCGAATAAGGAAGCGTGATATCAACAGTCGCAGAGGAGTTGGTTGGCCCCACGCTGAACGTTATACTTGGATTCATCGTTTGCAGTGCCGTATTCTGGGTATCGTTCACCAAGTAAAGTTGCGAGGTATCGTTCCATACTAGCCCAAATGTACTTTCGAAAAGAGAGCATGCGGAAACTGGGAGATATATGAATGGGATTGTTGAGTCGAGAGGCGCTTTGATTGGTGATGGAAGTAAAGAAACTCCTTTATCTGTGGTGATGCTCGCAATTTGTACCTCAAGAAAATCGAGGCCCCCAATGGGGAACGACAGATTGTTGGGTACAAATCTTGACGTATCGTAGCCTCCCAGGGTGAGGCTTCCAGCGACTGAACTTAATCCTGAGATTAAAAATTAGTTATCTTAATGCCAATGTCTGAGCATATTCCAGTGTAGCTATGCTCCCATCTCACTTACGATACTGGTTCCCCGCCGTATATGCCCAACTCGTGGAAGGAATCATTGATTGATTCCTTATGTTTTGCATAAAGCTGGGTATCGGATTATTGAAATTCGTGAAATTCGATGGCCGCGGAGTGAGTCCAAATAACCCCATGAAGAATGTCTTCGTTGCGATTCCTGCAATTGTCTGATTCTTGATGGTCGGTCCACCACTACCCTGCCAGCCCAATGTGATATCATCGAATCCATATCGGCCCTTTCCCGAGTACCCCAGTGATGCCTCGAGGTCCAATCCATATATACTACTCGATAAATTTGAAAGATTCGGAGAGTAGGAGGAAGATGTATTGTAGTTGAAGAACTCGCCGCGTTGTTTTTGGCAGTCAGTAGAGTCACCGGAGACACATCCCTCTGGAGCGACAACCCAAGTTTCGCTGGACGCAGTTGAGATCAGAACTTTGCAAGTTTGGGGAGGAGTCCCGATCTGAAGCGCAAATGAGGACCATGGGCCATCGTTGCCATCCCTAAATCAGTCAGCTAAATGTGACCCAGCCGCTGAATACCTGTTACCTACCATTGCCCTGATGGGGAGACCACGATGGGTGCTGGATAATTAGTAGTCCTGGGAAACAGGCCAAACGACCAGCAACGCGAGATATATGGTAAAAAGAGCCAAGCTATCAGTAGCTGGGTTCTATACCGTACTCCAGCTCCCCAAGCCCAAATAATCATTTTAAGACAGAAAATACGGCATGTAGTCAGATCCTACACGCTTCAACGAGAGAAATTGAGCCAAGAAGTAAAAGGACGTTTATGGGCGAGGGAAATTTCCACTGCGCCAGATTGGCAAGCCGCGACTACCGGACGCCTGCGTAAGGGAACTACTGGGCTGAAGTTCCACAACAAAATTGCGTGTCAGTCGTGGTCAGTCGTGAAGAAGCCGAAGAAAAACTTCTCGTAGATCGACTGGACAAGAGAAGCCAAGCATTTATTCAGCCCTGTTAGCTACAAGCCTCCATTGGAGTCGATTTCCAGCAACCAGGTCTCAAAAGCTCAGCCCTGAGAACCCGACGATCATCTCAACGAACATTTGCCAAGATAATTTGAGAGTTCTCACTGGCCGTCCAGGAAGCCACAGACTGGGTCTATGGCACATGCCGTGAACGTCGTGACACGAAACCTCCAGATTGGACGCCAACGCATATAAATTTAGAGAAGTGGCGGAGGCTGAGTGTCTACCTCCGCATACGTACAGGAGACGTCGAAAAAAGCACATCCCCTGGCCAATGAAAAGTCCCACATCCTCGCTAATGGAGAAAAGGGGCTGGCAGATTTGCCGCTAGAGAATGTCTCAAACATTGTGAAACACATCTCAATTATTTCATCGAACCAGTCGTTGAGACTGGCGAAATCAAGACCAGCACACGTAAAATGTGTCCAGGATGGGCCCTATCAACCCCAAGGCGTCATTGGTGAGTGGGAATAAGGCTGAATCATCAGTGGCTTTGTACCTCTAGTGGTCTCAAATGCTAGGAGTGAGTCAAAATAGCCCTGGCTGGTGCAATTCTCTGTTGTTATTATCATCCTACTGCTGAAGTTATGTTCTCACCGAATATCATTCTGTCTCTGTTCTGCAAACACTGTCGTTTCAAGTTTCCCACGATGTTCTTTTGCCGATCACTCGTTATTGCAGCGTTGGCCGCGGCTATCAGTGCTGATTTCGTACCCAGAGGTAGGGAAAAAGCAAAATTTCCAGTGGTAGTGCTAGCGTTGAGGCTAAATTCTGTCAGCTCCAGCATCGAACTTCTCTAATTCTACGACGCCAAGCACACAGAATGCGACTTCCAGTTTGAGCTCAAGTTCCAGTTCGAGCTCCATTTCAAGTTCGAAAGCTTCGACAGATTCAATAACTTCTACATCTTCTTCGGTATCATCAAGCGTCACAAGTTTGACGAGTTCAGCGTCCACCACTAGCAAAGGTCAAATCTCAAGTTCAAGCTCCAGTATATTAAGCACGAACAACGGAACCTCGACCCCACTTCCGAACACCTCTACTACTGGCAATGGTACAACTGGAATATCTATAACATCTTCTGCCAGCAGAAACGGAACGACCTCAATACCCTCAAGTACAAAGTCCGGCAACGCGTCAACGACTTCTACCGCGCGGGGAAATCACACTATTCCAGTATGCTGCTTTCTAGTCCAGGACACTGTCACCGAAGAATGGTGGAATGTGTTCAATTACAGCACGACCGCGAGTGTGGTCAATCTGACATCTTACACCACCTACCTAACAGTGTTGCCAAACACGACAATAACTCAAGTCGAGTCCAATGTGTACACTACAAATCATTCTTTTACGTTCAGCACTGCTATAGGTGCAAATCCGATCGGTCTCCTTAGCAATGGTGCACCTGGACCCTCGGAAGTCTCCCATCCCCATAACGGTACAGCTGTTGTGACGGGTGGAGTTACTGTGTTAGTTTCAACCCCATAAAGCTGGTATATCGGCTGTAGCTAACTTTCTGTAGTCAGTCACCGGCAGCATTCTATGTGTACTCGACTGTCAAAGTGATTACGGCAGCAGCAGTAACTGATGGTGGGGGTAATTTCGTTTGCGGGACTAGCGCTACATTTGAAAACATCAACTCAAATGCGGAGGCGTATTTCGGGGGTCTTGGGATCCATGGCGCGACTACAGAAGCAACATCGACATATGCTACGACAGAGACTAATACATATACACCTTTTCAAGGAAGTACAGATACTCTTATCGATATATATACGACTAGAGAGTATGGAAGTTTCAACGTCGATGAAAATGGCTCCAAAGTTGGGACGACAAATCTACCGACCGGGACCGTTATCTCCTTCCCAACACCATTCATCTACCAGCCAGCACGAGGAGCATCGGGGGCAACGGAGGAACCATCATGCGGTCAAACAGGTGGATTGGAAGATTACGGCTACATTCCACAGGCGTTATTGGACTGGCTGGTGCAGGACCCCCAGCACAAAGATCTGGCGTCCTGTTTGCCTGCTGGACCATCTATTCACCCACCTACATGTACTATCGCATCGACAATAACGGGCCCAGGATACCATACTATTGAGGGTACGGGTACGGATTTGACAGAGTCGACAACAGTCATCACTGTCCCCCCTCCATCCATTGCAACACCTGCTCCACCAAATCCAAACCCAATTCCAAATCCGAATCCTATTCCGAACCCAAATCCAAATCCACCAAATCCGAACCCCAACCCCAATCCAAATCCAAATCCTCCTCAGCCAAATCCAAACCCACCAAATCCGAATCCAAACCCAAATCCAAACCCAAACCCAAACCCTCCAAACCCCAACCCAAATACGAATCCCCAACCACAGCCCCAACCGAATCCCAACCCATCAAATCCAAATCCGAACCTCCCAAACCCGAATCCGAATCCAAATCCAAACCCCCAACCTCAGCCTCAACCAAATCCCCAACCGCAACCTCAACCCCAGCCACAACCTCCAGCAGCCCAGCCTCAGGAGAACCCTCCGGCTCTAGGTGCAATAATCAACTCCATCTTCGGTGGCCCACCAGCAAACACACCCGCCCCCGTCCTTGCCCCAAACCCAAACCCAGGCCCAAACCCAAATCCACAACCCGCTGGACCAGCACAAGTCATCATCCCAGGACCTACAAACATCCCCGTGAACGCCGCTCCTCCTGGTCTTTCTGGCGAAACCACGAATATCGCCGGGACCCCCTACATCGTTGTCCCCGCGGCAACGACATTCGCAGCTCAACCTGCTGCTCCAGGCCCAGTTGTACCTGGAGCTGGTGCCTCTATTATCAATGGCCAACCGTATATCGTTATTCCTGGCCCGACAAATATTCCAGTAGCGAATGCACCACCTGGACTTACTGGGCCGACGACCATTATTGATAATACTCCTTTCATAGTTGTGCCGAGTGCAACGAATGTTCCTGCTCAGGCGGTGCCGGTTGCGCCTGTTGGCGGTGGTGCGGCGAGTATGATTGGCGGGACGCCGTTTTATGTTATTCCTGGTGCGACGAATATTCCGGTTGCTAATGCTCCTTCTGGCCTTGTTGGGAGCTTGACTGTTATTAATAATACGCCGTTTATTGCTGTGCCTGGCCCGACTGTAAGTTGATTCCTAGTATCACCCTTCAAGACTCTTTCCAAAGAACCGAATGAGGTTCTTTTCACTTCTTTCCGTCCCCTATGTCTATATTAGCCAGCTGATTTTCGTCTTCTGTATAGAATCTTCCTGTTCAACCAGGTCCTGCGGCCGGTGCAGGAGCTACAAATATAATTAACGGCACTCCGTTTCTGGTCATCCCCGGAGCCACCAGCATTCCCTTAGCAAACGCACCGCCAGGCTTGACAGGGGCTACAACTACCATCAACGGAACACCGTTTTTGGTCGTGGCTGGCCCCACTACCGTTCCGCTCCCCGGCCCCGCGGCTGGTAACAACATTGGAAGTACAACGCTCATCAACGGCACGCCTTTCCTGGCCATCCCCGGCTCCACGAGTATCCCGCTGGCAAATGCACCACCAGGTTTAACTGGTGCAACAACCACCATCAACGGGACACCGTTTTTGGTAGTATCAGGACCTACAACCGTTCCTCTTCCGAGTCCAGCAGCTGGGAACAATGTTGGATCTACAACGCTCATAAATGGGACTCCATTTTTGGTCATCCCCGGCGCCACGAATATTCCATTAGCAAATGCGCCACCAGGTTTAACGGGTGCAACAACCACCATCAACGGGACGCCATTCTTGGTCGTACCAGGCCCTACTAGTGTTCCACTCCCAGGCAACAACATCGGAAGCACAATCCTCATAAACGGAACCCCCTACCTCGTCTTCCCTTCCGCAACCACAATCCCCCTCTCCCTCGCACCATCAGGAATCCCCGGCGCAAGTACAACAACCATCAATGGTACACCATACCTAGTGATCCCAGGCCCAACAACCATTCCAGCCTCACCCGCAAACCCAACAGGCTTACCAGGCTCCCTAACAGTAATTTCCGGAACCACCGAACTCATAATATCAGGCCCAACAACTATACCCGTAAACCCCAATTTCTCGGTTTCCGGACGAACGACGGTTATTGATGGGACGACGATGGTTGTTGTGGATGGTGCTACGACTGTGCCGGTGAAAGCTAGTTCCACTGGCAGTACGGGAACGAGTGGGACCAGCAGTAGTAGTAGTGCGGGTAGTTCAACGACTACGAGTTCAGTGAGAATTACGCCGGCTTCGAAGAGTTTGGCTGCGCCGCCGGCTCAGACGAGTAAGAAGTCTGGGGCTGGGGTTGAGAGGGGTTTGGATCGGTGGGTGGTGGGTGGGGTTTGTGGACTTGCGGTCTTCTTGTTGGGGTGATTGATTGAGGTGGAAGCTGAGGGATGCAATTTGAAGGGCATTGAAAAGCGATTTTATCTTTGGAAGCGAAGGCGTTTGTTTAAATGAATTTGTGGAACGTGTTTCGAACGACGTGATGATATTGATGAGAGGGAGTTAAGGTTTGCGAAGAACATGCTGCTGACGGCATCGTTGGTGATTCATTGTTTAGAAAAACGTTGTAATCTTAAGTAAATAGAATGCTGGGCATAGAAATTGGACAATTCATGGATCTAGCAGAGTGTACTCCACAAACGGGTCCCTTAAAAAGAGAGCATTGCCGACAGGCCCCAAGGTGGCGACAAGTATGAGCATTGACACCGTTTCCCAAAGCATCTAAGCATAGATAATTTGAACTTTAGCAATGCCTCCTGTTTCTTTGCTATAATAACCCAGGACTTAAGCGATGGATGTCTTGAAACTCCAAAACTTGTAGGGATTACCTGTGGTGCAGGCATGTTCAAGGACCAGGGTAAAAGTCTAAATGGGCCAATTACGCATTTTGCACTGCAATTTTAGCGCCGACGGGACAGTTGTGTGAGCTTAGCCTTACAGCCTTGCACCCCCAAAACACACGCAGCAAACTTGACGTGGAAGCAAGAGACACGAAACAAGAAGCTAAGTACATCTCAGTAGACATATCTCCTTCGCGAATGAAGCTCTTCGTTGCTTGGGGTAGAAAGCAGGGACAGAAGACCTCTAAAGAAGCTACCGGGGCTGGTTATGCCAGGACTGAGGATTGCTGAAGCGGTGCATATATAAAAGACAAGCATTTCAGACAAGACAAAATAGAGGATTGCGAAGAGCATGGAGAGTACACATAAACTTGACGGTCGCTTGACTTCCTGGGTAGTAGAGAACTCTCCGAAACTGTGCTAGTGGGTGGGGTCGTTAGAAAGACTTCCATATCCACGTTAGCCTTAAAGGAGCAATTCAAAAGACTTTATGGGGAATCGTTGTACATGTATCTCACACACCCCAAGCCTTGGTTCCATACCCTCCCTATCAAATGCTGCAAATCTCCGCGAAACTCCCTCCAAGCATCTCAGAAGAACCTCCACCAGATGAATATTATTATAAACAGCCCCAACCCGCCCAACGGTCCATACTGCTTCAGCAACAGCTCCCAATTAATTCTTACTGCTGCTTGTCTGTACTTTTTACTATCCTCCCTCAATCGCGAGCTGACTTCGCCCATTCGTTCTAGAGAATCGCCTCTGTATAGCAGATCTTCGATATTCTTCGTCATAACCTTCGTGACATCTCTGAGCTCGTCATTCAACTTGTCTAGGTTCTGCGTTGCGCGTGTGTCGGAGTATGTGGCTTTGGTTCGGGAGATGAAGGTATCGAATTCCATGAATGCGTATGGCCGTAATGTTGGCGAGAGGACTTGGGAGGAGGGATAGGTGGTGGTGAATTCGGTGGAGAGGTCAGAGAGGTAGGTGAAGGCTAGTTTTCGGGGGTATGATCGTTCGGAGATGCAGATGAAGACTATGTCGGAGGAGATGAGGTAGCTGGGAGATGAGAGTCAGTTATGTGTCTTAAAAGGGTGGTATTTTGACAATTCGGTCCTGAGAGTACGGTTTGAAAAGATATGGGCGTGTATGGGAGGTTCTTAGGTGCAGACTTCCACTAGGATTCCCAAGCCACTGGGCTACAAGAGTCCTGTAGACAAACAGGCCAGCTGGCAGCAGCAGGCTCCCAATTCCACTTCCCGCTTGAAGCCTTGCTCAATACTGGTGTTTTCGAGCAATACTCTTTCCTGTCTGTTCCTTCCCATGGCTCTGAACGCGCTTGACCAAAATGCTTGTACATACTGGATTGTGTAGGAGCCGCTCTCAATGCTTGCTTGAGGTTCCGAATGCCGGCTGAGCTTGCGTATAATCATCTTGACCTGGGATTTGATCTCTGCGAGGGAGGTTTCGGTCTATGCAAAGAGTGGTTAGCTTGGGGTTGTTTGGTAGATCGGGCGCGTGCTCACTTGCTCATCGTCGACGGAAGCGCATAGCATGAGGCCTATAGCACAGTCCAGTCAGCCTTTCCTTCTCCATCATTTTGCAAGCTAGGTTCCATACCATCGAGCCGTGCGATTTGGGTAGACTTGATCATCTTCAACGGAGGTCTCTCGGGCGCCTTCTAGCTGTGAATGTGCCCACTGCAGTATTCCGTCAAAGCTACCTCTCTTTCGTCGCAGAAGGTATATTATTTGATTCTCGTTTTATGCTTGCTCTGGAGAAGCTCGGTGAGGTAGAAAGGTCGGAAAAGAGTTGATCAAAGAGGACTGTAGGCGGCAATATAAAGTATCAAGAGCTCATACTTGTTCTTTCTGAAGTCGCGGAGGTCGGCAGCCGACATTTTGCCGTTGCAAGCGCCTTGCTTCTTTGGGACAGCATCGAATTCACCATTTTATATCTCTTTATATCTCTTTGAACTCATCCTCATCATCATCATCATGACATTGCACCTTGATTATTCTACTCGTTTCACAAATTCCCAATCTCGTCTTTGATATCAAATAAATTTAATTATGTTTCTATGATGCCAAGCGGATACATCCCCGGAAAGTCAATCGCCCCTTTTCCCTGCGCGCAGCCCCCGCAGCTTCCCGAACCACATCCACCAGCGAAACCGACAGCATGGCCGACGATCAATCCTTAAATCCAACTGCAGCTCGTCACGAGCAACAACTTCCTCAACTTTTAGATTCTTTAACGTCTGATAACGGCATCATCGCTGCTCCAGCAGCAGAACAAGCTGCGTTCGAGTCTTTATCTGCAGCTGAGCGGTCTCTGCAAGCCCCATTATCTGAACATGATGAGAAGCCGGCGTTAGAAAGCGGAGAGGTGAGTAAACCAAAATCCCTTTGAATAATTCATAGGAATCCCTTCATCTAAAATTGGTTTCTCACGTTCTCTCCTTTCTGAAAGTTTCTTTGCAATTGCTCCTTGATCTGGTGTATCCGCACTTTCCACCGCCGTCTTTTTCATCCATATCTGTATCATTCTCTTTTCAATTTACTCTTGCCGGGCAAACTTTGTATTCCATGGTCTCAATTCACACAAGCCACCTTTCAGAAGAATTCATTGCGTGCCCCACCATGTTTTCCTGCTCCAGTCCCCGCACCTTCTACAGCTTTGAATTTGCATAAAAGATGGTCCTCCTTCACTCATCCTCTTCTTCTCGTACTACTCTCAAATACCAAGCTTTTCCTCTTGCTACGCTACTTGCATCACAAATTCCTGTCACCTTTCTCCCGCTCCCACGGCCTGAGGGGTCAGAGCTGATTACTTGCAGCCCCCTTCGTCGATATCATCAGCCACATTGCTCGACCCGAGATCATCCTCGCGGCTCGACAGCAGCAGTGAGCCAACTCCGCCGACCACTCCAAATTCCACTGCCGTTACGCTCAGGGGCGGCGCTCTCCCAAGCTCAGACGCTGCTTCTGCCCCTCCATCGAACTCGCCGCCACGAGGGCGAAAACGGGTTGCGCCAATAAACTTGGACCCGATGGTGAAGCGTCAAAAGACGAACCAAGGCGGTAGGGGTAGGAAGAGTAAGGATGATGCCTTCAATGACCCTGAAGCGATTCTTGGACCCGAAAAATCCCCTCTTTATGACGAAGCCTTGAATCTGCAGGTATTTCGAAATGTCTCCGAACGCCCATCCTTTTATTCTAACTATTAACAGGCGATACTTGAACATCCAAAAGCGCAAGCCATTCTCAACTCCACGGATAACTTCCTGTGTGACCTCAGCATCGAGGATCTTCAACGAGCCATAGCCGATTTCAAGGAAGACGGACGTGCATCTCGCCATGACGCCCAGTGGCTGACCGAAAGCAACGAGGCGTCTGGACGGAGGATGGCTGGCGACTTCGACCCATACCTTGAGGCTGTATTCGTCGATACTTGGGGGGAGGAAAATGAAGCCCTCTCGGACTCCGATGCTGAACCCGACGACGCGGACGAGGAACGCATGGCCATCGACCAAGTGCCTTCCACGCACAAAAACGGTGACGATGATGCCGCCGCTCAAGCTAGAAATATCTCCTCGACCTTTCAGACGAACGGCCACCATACTCCAACCTCGGATCAATCACCAGCCGTCAACGGGCCGTTCTCCAATATGGATGCCGTTGACAATCTCAATGAAGCCGATAATCTAGATGAGATGCCAGACACCGATTCATCGAATGGGTCTGAGCCCGGAGTCGGTTCTTTGGCCTTGGATGGAACACCTGATGAGGCTTCTCCCGCCAGCAACCCCAACTTGACCGAATCTTCTCAGTCGGGAAATCAAACAGCCCCGCTCGGCGATCAAGCCTCTTTACCTGAGACAGAGCATCCACCAACTTCTGCCAGTCTCAGTCGCAACGGAGATGTGGAAATGTCCGTTGATGAGCGGTCCCCAAATGGCGCGGAGCAAGTCGCTGGCACGGGAGTTGTCGGCGCATCGAAGAACCCTGACACAACGAACGCTGTACAACAAGCTTTTCCCAATGTAGAAAGCGAATCATGATTGGTCATACACTAGCATAAAGCACACATAGCAATACATTTAGCTGTTGGAATTTATGAACACAGGCAAGCATGAATGCGTGACGGGTCTCATGACTGACTGTGTCTCCTCCATGGGTGGGACCCCGAACTAATACTGATTTCGCCGTTGTGAGTGCTAACAGATCCTCTACCAGCCTACTACATCCATCCACCAATATCCCGACTCTCCAATGATATAAAGTGCTGCAGTGCGATTTACATCGGAATTCTTGATAAGAAGACCATGGTTACGATTTTGAGGCCCTACGAAAGCAGGGTGGGAGGTTTCCTTCCACCCTCATATTAACGTAGACCCACCAAAATGATTGGAATCTAGGGTGTGGTGCAAAATGTCGCTGTATTAGCGCTTACCAGAGGTACGGGGGGGTCTCTCAAGCCCTGCAAGTGGGGGTATCAGGCTGGTTTGTTTACTTTATTGTTCATTTTAATCTATCTACGCGTTTTTCCTACTTCTTGCTTCCTGCTTCTACCTCCTACTTCCTGTTTCTTGTTTCTTATTAAGTCTAATATCCAAGGGAGATCCAGATGGTCCAATATCCAAAAAGGGCCCAGTATCCAGGAAATCCAGTGTGAGGAAAAAGAAGAAAGAGAAAGAGAAAGAGAAAGAGAAAGAGAATTTCTCCAAGGTAAAAAAGGATTGTGGCAATAATAGTAGGAATATTATGGTCCTTGAACTAATAAAATGGGGATAGCTTCCATTTATCCCTGACTAGCGGCTCTACTCCTTTGTAAATCGCTTCATTTACGCCGCAGTTTTATTTTGCAGGCCTCCTATTGAGCTCACTCTTGACCCTAATATGAGGGTGGGAGGTTTCCTCCCACCCTGCTGTCGTAGGGAGGTCTCACGAACATGCAGTGTGTAGTGGCTCTCATGAATGCGCAAGCGATGGCGAATCGGGTGTGTTGAGGCCTCCGGGCTGAGACGGCATGCAACCACTGTCGTGGCTTGATGGATTTGGAGGCCTCACCACAAGGCTGTTATTTCTGATTCATACCCCTCCCAAGATATATAGCACGGCTTTCGGTTCCGAGTCAACAATCGCAAAGAGATTTTCATCTTCGAGCAATCAACCACTTTTTCTTTCCTTGGGCTTCATTTCGTCCTACATCCCTCACAGCCTCGCCTCGCACGCACTTCATACAAGACCTCGCTACGATCAACGCAAAGATGGCGGGATTTTTTGCGAGGCTCATCAACCGTTTCGCCAGAGCTATCGGTATTGAGGAAGAAAGGCCACCGCCAAAAAGAATCCGTGGACAGCAAAGTACTCGAGATAGACGTACGGTTGCTGAATCCCAAACCACCAACTTGGTTTTCCGGCCCCCCGTGCGCCTGCGCAACCTTGAAGTGCCCTCTCCTACTGGCCCAAAGTCTTTCCGATTAGGAGTTGAGATCGATACCCCAGATTTCTCTGGCCGCCGTATTCACTACTTCGATGTGTCGCCTTGGGACACCATCAAAAGTTTAGAATTAAAGGCTATTGACAAGCAAGGCATCCAACACGGCTCCAACTACTGCCTCATATTCCACGGAATAGAGCTTCAAAATGGCATGCCATTTTCCAAATGCGGCGTCTCGCCTGAATCCGTCCTCGAATTAGTACCTCGTCAACTCTTTGTCAAGACCTTGACGGACACGACGATAGTTCTGGATTTCGATTATTCAGATACAACAGATTCTTTAAAAGCAAAAATTCAAGATAAAGACGGAATTCCAATTGATCAGCAACGACTGATCATTGCTGGTGAACAAGTTGAAGACGGTCGTTTCGTATCAGACTACAATATTCAGTTCCAGAGTACTTTACATCTAGTAGAGCGCCTAAGAGGAGGCGGAACTTATATTTGCAGCGGGCCTCACATAGAAGGCCCCAATGGTAACATTGTCCTTTATCCGGGGCTCTCGAGCCCGGTTATTGAGTTGAAGCAGGAAATTCAGGCTAGTGAAGGCATTCCGATGACGGAGCAAATCCTGCTGTACGGTACCAAGGAGCTAGAGGATTCAAAGAGCTTGGGCGACTATAGCATTGGATCCGGGGAAAACATGGATAATTTTACCATCAGCTTGGTACTACGAGGCCATAAAGCAGCGAAATTAAAGGACGTCAGTGCAGATCCGAGGGTCATGTGGGGTCCTTCCACCTTGGAACGAGAACTCGAGTATGGCCGAAGTCAAAGTTACAAACCATGGATTGCTGAGGTAATGGAGCGTGCGTTTGAGACATCCGTGGACACATTCCCTGTTGATACAGTTGGTTACAACTCGAAATCGACTTCTGAGAAGGGGGCCACTAGACTACGCAGAGATCTCATCCCACCAAAAGCGCAAGCAGTTCAGGAGCCCGATATTATAGTCCGTGAACTGGGTTCGAATGATTCGTTGCTTGCATCTAGGCAAGAGATTGCTTTCCAGGAGCGCAACCCTCCGGTCCTCGATGCTCGACATTCTTCCCCAGAGGTTACCATACCTATGTCCCCTGAAGTAACCAGTACTCCTGCAACGATTTCTTGTAAGATCCCGGGTTGTACTAAAGTTTTCCCGACACATGCCGAGTATAGGAAAGTACCTCCAAATCCCGTGGAGACATTGAGTGAAGAACTAACTTCAACATAGCCGTCACATGAGATATCACGACAAACGGGAGAAATGTCCACACTGCGAAAGAAACTTTGGTATTAAAACTCATCTCAATCGACATATCAATGATGTGCATAGGACAACAAGGGCACATCATTGCCCTGTGCATGGGTGTGAATATTCGCAGTCTGGGGGAACTGGAAAATCTTTCCCGAGGAAAGACAATTTGAAGCGGCATATGGGTCGAAGACACAGAATCTGAGCGAATTTGAATTGCCGAGAACTTTCAGATTTAATACTGTCTTCATCGTCAAATTTAGCTGGAGGGTTGCGTACTGCAATATTATTTGCTCTTGATGTGCAATGGTCCGCGGAGACGAAGTAGTGTCTGTTATGGCCTTCCGGCATTTTACGAGAAGACATCCATTCCAAAGCGTCAAGATACGATGGTTGTCATGAAGCTGACGCTCTAGCTCCTGCTTGGGGGTGCTTCTGATGACAGTCAGTGTAACCTCGTCCTAGGGTCTTTCGAGCCCTTTCCATGACTGTAATACCGCGGCGCAGTAGTAAAACAAAGCCATCTTCATATCCATAGTTCCCTCCCAACAGAGACAGACACTTTTGCTATTTGTTCTATTATCCCAGTGATTCCGAAAGATTTCTAAATTGCATTAGTCTTCGTACGCATCTGACTTTTTATACTTTGATCTCCATGTATCTAGGATTAAAGGCTACGGTACCATGTCCCTAAAGCTTATTGTATGGATACTCGAACACTGTAATTGTAAGTTCACCTAGATAATTTAAATTTCAGACAAGAGATTATACGACTTTACAGTTTCACACGATAGATTCTAAGCCAAAATAATAGATATCAGTTGTAGCAAAAGTCTCACCTCACGTTCCTCAATTATACCATATTTCTCTCAATTAGCCATCTTTGTCCGACTGTTTTATGCTAAAAGGATAGCTTCAGTGGAGGTTGTAAGCGCGGTACTTACGATTTCACGATGTAGTTCTAGTCTCAGGGGTTTTAGCGAACTCGTACTGTATAACCATGTTTTCGCCCGAGACCGCATAACTCGCAGTCGTACAGAAACCATTGGCGCCCATGAAATAAGGTCCCATCATTGCTAGCAATACAAATCTTGTGCGCCTTTGAATTGCGAAAATGTTTATTTTTAGACCTCACGTCATGTGATCTCGTGTTTGATACCCGCGACCCGCAATAGCGCGAATGGAGGCCTAAATCCTTCCATCCTACAAAACTAAAGCGTTGGGAGCGACCACCCCATCCGGTGCCGTTCAACTTTTACGATATAAATTAGCTTGCCCTCTGTATTGATTTTAAGACTCGGCAACCGTCACAATGCCTCCTAGGAAAAGCACCAGACTCCAAACCTCATCCACTGGAGGACCTACAATCGGAAGCACGGCTAGGGAAAATGACACCACAGTGCCCAAGAAGAGCCCAACAAAAGCCGCAAGTGGAGGAAAGCTAAAGGGCGTGAAAGTGGCAGCTAGCAAGGGCAAGAAACAGCAATCTCAATCGCCTTTAGGGTCGACCGCAGACAAGCTATCGTCCCTGCCACCAGAAATCCTAAAGCTAACTCTGGACAACGTACGTGGATGAGCGCGAATTCTTGTCATCCTCTCTGCTAACCGCATAATACAGATCAAAGATACCCCAACCATAAACGCGCTCAGCCAAACATGTAGACGCCTGTATCCTATAATGATGCCACGACTTTACGAGCGCATTGTCGTAGCCGCTGTGTACCACGCCCACATCCCTAAGCTCATTCGTACACTCGAACCACACCTCACCATAGCCCAAAAGAAACAACTTAAGAAAGAAGGCAAATACAAGGGTCAGCAAGAGCGCTACCCAAGTGGTCTGGACGAGAAAGCGAAGCCGACATGTGCTAGCTATGTGCGCCAACTGATTGTTGGCCGTGCAGATCCCGGCAGAAAACATAAATATATCGTTGAAAGGTATCTTGAAGAGGCGATCAAGAACATGAGAAACCTAGAAATTGTGGAGACAATGGTGTTCACACAGTAAGCTCCGCACACCTACCTAGAAACTTCAAAGGTGCTCAATTAACAGCCATCTTAGGTCACTTGGGAAAAGTATTGCATCGCTGGAGAGTTTGAAAGCCCTGCGCTTGGCCTGTCCATCAGACTTTAGATCTCTCGATTTGACCTCACTAGCCACAGTCAAAAACCTGAAGCACCTGAGCCTATCAGGGCTATCAGGTTACGCCGGTTCAGGAGAGCACAGCTTGCTCCGGAATTCGGCATCGACCCTTAAAAGCCTGGTTATTGAGGGAACCTCTTACTCTAGCAACTGGTTTGAGGGATGGGAGAATAGATTTCCTGATGGCCTCCATGACTTCACCGCGCTGAAACATCTATCTCTTTCTTACATGGGGAGTAGCCCGACCATTGTCAAATCGCTAGACAAAGCCTTTGCTTTCATGGAGTTGCAGGAACTCACTCTGAAATCCTTCGACGACACCGATTGTTCTTTCGTCCAACATCTTACGAAGCTGGCGTCTACGCCTCGAGGTGAAATTAAGCTACGAACCCTGAACCTCGACATGTCGGACAGACGCTGGTCCAACACGCCGGAGCAGAACAAGATCGTGTTTGACGCTAAGTGCTGCTTCATAGCTTCCTTTGATACGTTGACGACACTCGATTTGTCTGATTGTTGCCAGTATGATAGCAATCTCCCCGTCAATCCCGGGCTCCCAAATGTGCTCTTGCAAGCTATTCTCAGGCACAAGAATCTGCGAACATTGAGAACATCGTACGCGGGAATCATAAGCGGTCTCAAAATTCCATATCTATCGGCCACTACTGTAGAAACCATCATCGATGGCCTCCCACACCTTCGGGAATTGCGGCTGGCACCTGATGAAGAGCAAATTGTACCATTCCCATCCATGTGCGGCTGAACAAATACTGACAAAGACAGGATCAAATTGGTGTTGCCCTCGCTCGGGGCCGTAATCTAGAAAAAATCACATGCTTCCCCCATGAAAGTTGGTCAGGCTATCCCAGGCCAGACAATCCCGGCCAGAGTATTCTACATGGCGTGCTGAAAGCATTTCTGGCTCGCCCCTGTGGGGATGAAGAATTCGTTTGGGAGACGCACTGCAAGCTCAGAACCTTGTCTTTGTCCTGGAAGGCATGGGATATTGCATCGGAGTTTGCAAAGGTGCCAAAGCGAATGGCGCAGCCGGAAGTGATTGAGAAGGACGGTAGGGAGGTACGGGCACGAGATGTCACGCAGAGTCTGCGAGGTAGGATCAATATTGGATACGACCCGGATCATGAATGGGTGAATCGGGTGGAGAGGCATCTGTCTTGAAAAATGGCGAAACTCTCCATATTTGCAACTACCTCTATAGAATTTCAGGGGGGCGTACGCGGGCGTTCCTCTTAGTTCGCAATGTAATGCACCTGCAATTCTCCGGAGTGTTAGTCAAGGAAACCGATAAGAAAAAGCGATGGATAGGCGAGCATCACTTACGAGCCTAATCGTTTAAATCTGTGGAATTCAGGATATTTCAGCGCTTAACGAACCCCGTTTTAGGGTCTTGAAAACCAAGAATTATTATATTTATAAGATAATATTCAACAATAGTAAATAAAAAATCTTATTTAATTGGGCAACGTAAAAAATACGAAATAAAATTATTTTCTATTATTAAAAATTTTATATTTTATTTATAATTATTTTTGGTTTTGGTGCGAAATACGTTGAAAGTACAGACTTAAACGATTAGGCTCGTTAGGACCTGGAACAAAGTACTGAGAGAAGAGAATATATTTGTACCAGCCTTGTGGATGTAGACCTGGTTGGAGGGGTATACGGGGGCTGCCTGCGACTAGGCGACTTAGTGCAGAAACTCGCCGTTTGACAGCATGATGCTCTGGGCATGACTTCAATGTGCAGCTCTTGTAAAGTCTAGGCAGAAGCACTATATTTAGACTTTGGAGGCTGGTATAAAACGTGGATTTTTCCCTCTCCAGAACAAAGGGCTGCGCAGATTTTCCGCCATGGTCCTTAATCTAGATACCCTCACGGAAGAGCTCCTTAACCGCATAGTCAGTTTTGTCAGTCCCCACTCATCCTTGTGGTCACTCGTCCTGGTTTCACGCACTCTCAACCGCCTCGCAACACCCTACTTGTACGAGACTGTCAATTTCAAGGGCGCCTCACCGGATACAGGAATACGGCATTTGATTCCTTTCGCTTTCCTCGCTTTCCAAAAGCCATACATTGCATCGTCCGTGCGTTCTCTCTCCATCCGTGACACCTATGGAACACCCGACCAAGGGCTCGAGCCATTAAACGACGACGATGCCCAGAGTGAGACAGATGAGACGGAAGACAAGAATGAGGAAAGTCATGGCCGAAAAGGGTGGCCAAATCACCCTGATCGTGACCAGATCATAAGGTCTGCCATCGAAGGAGTGGGATATACTGGCGGAGAAGTTGACAGATGGTTTACGGCGCTTCTGGAAGGTGACGATGAGGCTACCATTCTTTCTATCTTGCTTCCGCACCTCAAGAAACTACGCCGCTTAGACCTTAGTCAAGACTGGATAGGTGATGAAGATGATCTCGTCTCCACATTTCGAAAAGCATCGAAACGTGAAGAGCCGTTCAACCAAGGCGATAGTTTCACCTGTCTCACGGATATACTTGTTGCCGGCTATGGTGATAAATACCCCGTTTCTCCGATTATGCTCGGGGCATGTCTAGGTCTTCCAGCACTGAGACGACTCCATGGCTTGAAAATGGGAGAGAATGAGCAGGACGAAGCTACTCAAACGATGATCGAGATCCCAAAAGGAAGTTCCTCGATCGAGGAAATCGAGCTTCGAGAGACTAAGCTCTACTCTGAGGATTTGAAGCTCCTTTTGAGTGTACCTAAGGCCCTCAAAACCTTTATTTATGACTTAGGACACTCATGGGCGTGGTATGCAGTCGACACAAACGACATACTTGAGGGTCTCTCCCATCACACTGAAAGCCTGCAGAGTCTAGTTCTCGATCACCCTGACTATGCCGAAGAAATGGACAACGACTATTATGCCCCCATGGAATTCTCCGCGTTCACGAAACTAGGGTATTTAAAAGCATCGGTGTTGTATCTCGGAGGCTCTGGGAACCGAGATGCATGCTCCCTGAAGAAAACTTTCCCGCAGAGTCTTAAAAAGCTATGTGTCACTTACTTCGGGGAGGGCAGTTATTGTCCGCTTGTTATGTATGAGTTGCATCAGGTCTTGGAACAAAAGGAGCAATACCTTCCAAATCTAGAGGAACTGATACTAGAGGGGCAGTTTAAAAAGCAGCCAGAGACCCTGGAACTTGCAAAGGATATCATGCGCTGCGTGTCAGCCAAGGGCGTGAGGGTTGAACTTGTTGATGATGCTTACAGAAGGACATGGAGTGGCTCCGAGCAAGGTTGGGGTGTCGATGAGGCAATCGATTGGCAACCAACCCTGGCAAGAGGGTTAGGAGAGAGGGAGATCTTGAACATCGAACTATAGCCTGACTCTATTTCAAATCTCGACTTCGCCTGAGACAGATTTGCGGAAAAATGTATTCGAACCAAATTAGAGGATGGAAAGCCAAAGAAAGAGATATGCCATTTCTGATGAAGCTTTCGTTCGGACTTCCAAGAATGAATGCACTCATATGTTCCATTAACTCATCCACTCGTCCCAGAACGAACTTCAAGCCTGCTTAGGAACGTCCTCTCCAAAAGGCCAACCCTCACCACTCCACTCCTCTCCCACCCTTTCCCACTTCCCCACACTCTCAACTTCATTCCGTCCCAATCTCAAGGTTCCCTTCCCCTCTTCATCGGCAATCACCTCATAGATATGGGGAAAACCCCCCATTAGACCCTCAGTATCCCAGCAGCCACCCCTTTCTTCTGGTCTCTTTCCCTTAGCCAGCTCCCACTTGATCCTTTCTTGTACTTTTGCGTATTCCACGCGCAAGATGTACACGTGCGGCACGGATGAAAAGAAGTTGTTTAATGTGCCCAAGATTTGGACTGAGGTTGACATGTGTATGAAATTGTCTCGGGCGTCGAGAGGTGAAAGTGGGAGGGAGAGCGGAAGGGGGGATGGCGGTGGTGGTGAGGGTGGGAGGATTTTGTAGATGTATTTTGGGGGTGGCGGGGTCGTGGCCATTGCGGTGATTGGAATGGAGTGGTGAAATATGAGAAAAAAATGTAAGTCAGATGAGTACCAACGAGCCTAATGGTATATCCGTATAATAGGGAAGGAGAAAGATATAAATATGAAATAGTTTGATAGAAAAGAACGCTAGATGAGGAGATTTTAAACCCTGTCCAGTGAGACGTCGAGTCACCTGATGGTATTATTACATAAGCTAAGCCTAACTATTTCGGTGTCAGACTGCTCTCTCTGTTTCATTCCAAAGCTTTCAAATCCAAGGCTTCGGGCACTAATAAAGTGCTTCGACGTTTGTCGATGGATACCAGAAGAAGTTGGATCGCGCCGTCGTCACGTCCTTACACCTCTGAAAATCTGTTTGATGTTCTTGCTCTGTATCTTGAACAAAAAGGCGCAACCCGAATTTCTCTGTCATTTTCAATATGTTATTAAAGTTTCTACTCAGATCAAAAGGGAGAAACCCAGATGGTGCGACGATTTAGTCGAAATCACGGGACGCGGGGGTTTCAGCCCCCAATGCAACTTGACATGGATGCGGTGGGGCTGAATATCCTCGAGGCTGGCGATTTACGACGATACTTTTCATTCCCCGACCCATCTAAAAAATCGATATAGCTTTTGTCTATGGCTAGTTCCACTTGGTCTGATCCACTGACGCAAGTCTGGCCATCCTCATTAAGAGCCCGCAGCAATGCTCGACCCCTTAACCGCCATCTCGCTCGCCGGCACAATCGTCCAATTTGTTGACTTTAGCAGCAAAGTCATTTCTAAAACACGGGAGCTGAGTAAGTCCACCTATGGGGCAGCAGAAGAAGAGTACAATGTCGAGATCGTGACGGGTGATCTATTGAAGTTGAGCCAGGACTTGCGTGATGGACGAGCAAGCGGCTCCGACGACAAGGATGACCAGAAGCTTGAAGCCTTGTGTGATGGATGCATAAGTCTATCCGAGAAGCTTATTGCGAGATTTCAGAAACTGAAGGTTCGACCGGGGATGGGGAAGGTGCATGTTTTAGGTCAGGCAATAAAGACTGTCTGGTCGAGGAAGGAGCTCGACCAGCTCATTGAGCAGTTAGAGGGGTATCGAAGGCAGCTTGAATTGCATGTATTTGTTTCTTTTAGGTGAGTCACCCCGTTTTCCTCAAGTCTGGCCATTCTCGCAGGAGTTTCACAACATGGGGACTTTCAGTCCATGAACTGTCTTCGATCAGCTTCCTCCACTGTCTCTTGATATGCACCCCTTTCTAACTGAACTTAGAAAGAAGTATGACCTGGCAATTTTGTCCCAAAGGTCAGACATCAATGAACTGTCACAAGGTATTCTTTCGGCACTCCTCGATCACCAAAATGTCTTCGACGCAGCTGTATTTGCCCAAAGCCAGATGACTATGGATTTGTACCATGATATGGCCACCCTGACCGTTAACCAACACCAAGCTACACGAGATATAATCATCGATGCCGTTCGCGAAGGAATGCAAGGCGGAAGAAGCGAATCTCATGCGGCGAATAGCTCCGAAATGGGAGGAGATGCAGCAAGGCGTCGCGCCGAAGACCGCTTGCTTCGAAGTTTGCTATTTCCGTCCATATCAGAGCGTTATACACGAGTGGCAAAAGCTCATGCAGCCACATTTGAGTGGATATTCCGTGAACCGGAGCATGAAGATCGACCATGGAGTAGCTTCAGTCAGTGGTTACAATCAGGAGACGGTATATATTGGATCACTGGCAAAGCTGGATCGGGAAAGTCTACCCTTATGAGATACATATACGATCATGAGAACACGCGTAGGCTTCTTGCAAAATGGGCGGAAACGAAGCCGCTTGATGTCGCCGCACACTTCTTTTGGAACAGTGGAACTTCAGACCAAAAGTCTCAACTGGGTCTCTTGAAGTCACTCCTGCATGAGATACTCTTGGCTCACAGGGATTTGATTCCACATGTGCTTCCTGGCCAGTGGAGAGACGAATTTGTGTATCCTACTGAATGGCAGCGACTTGACTGGGATTTGGTCAAATTAGCCAAGGCTTTCGATTTACTCAGGGAACAGCAGGTGCTACGAATATGCCTATTTATCGACGGCCTTGACGAGTACGAAGGAGACCGTGATGGAAAGTTCACTGATATGATTGCTTTTGTCACTCAACTTGCATCATCCTCGAATATCAAAATCTGCTTGTCTAGTCGACCATGGCTTGTGTTCGAAGATGCCTTTCATTCTTTGCCTAGTCTCAGGCTTCAGGACTTAACATTTAACGACATTAAGAGGTACGTCGAAGACAAGATCAGCAATCATAAACGAATGAGTGAGCTCCAGAGCCGAGATCCTGAGACTTCTGGTGCATTGGTTCGGGGAGTTATCGATAAAGCTTCTGGCGTCTTCCTTTGGGTTGTTCTTGTTGTATCGTCTCTCCTAGAAGGTTTGACTAATCGGGATCGAATTCCGGATCTGCAGAGGCGACTCGCGATGCTTCCAGCTGACTTGGTGGATCTATATGAGCATATACTCCTGCGACAAATCGACCCCTTCTATCATGAGCAGTCTTCGCGACTCTTCCAGATCGTCTGCGCTTCAGAGGGGCAACGTTTACCCATTCTGACGCTTGACTTTTCGAGTGAAGCGGATACCGAATTGGCATTGAACTCAGCAATTCGGCCAATGAGCAGAATCGAGCTGACTCTGAGATGCTCAGAGATGACGGATATAATAAAGAGCCGGTGTGGTGGACTGCTTGAAGTTTCTGGAAATATCGCGATGGACCCTGAGATTGTCGGAGGTGTAGGCGACGCGAAGCAGTTGTCTGGGTCCAGCCTTTTAGACCAACAGGATCAAAGTGCTAGTGGGATTGAGTCTGGGATCTCATTTGTGAATTCAATTGTTGGGGATTCCTCTCAGCTCGAAGAACGGCAGATGCGATCCCACTCGTACTACTCCTTCAGTCCAAGGGTAAGGTACCTTCACAGGACGGTCCGAGATTTTCTTTTCGGACCACAGACGCGCAGTCTTTTACTTTCCTGGACGAAAGAGAATTTCAACCCTGTCGAGGCCCTCGTGAGAGGTCATCTCCTGCATTTGAAGATTGCCATGGTATCCGGATCTATTGATGGATTCAGTGATGTTTCCAGGTTGATTCAAAGGATACTTAAGTTTGTTTGTCAAATAGAAGACTCAAATACCAGCCTTGACCCAAGGATTCTGGATGAATTGGACACGGTCGCCATGCACCATTGGATGAAGAGACCACGCGGTACCTTGGCCAATCCCGAGCCAAATTCCGCTCGTTCACAACAAGCCCAATTGCACTGGGGGAAATATTATGCCAGGGAAGAGATAGACTTTAGTGTGGATGAATATGATGATTTCCTGAGCCTTGCAGTTTCGTATGGCTTGACCTCGTATGTCCGAGCAAAGTTGGAACAAGATGGCAGCTTGGTTCGCAAAAAGAAAGGACGTCCACTGTTGTTATACTTCGATGCAGGCTCTAATTTTATGCCGAAGCTCGAGCTACTTTCACTGCTCTTGGAGTACGGCGCGGATCCCAATGCAAGCTTTGGGAATGTTAGCTTATGGCGGACAGCGATCATGAATACCGCCGATAGCCCTGGAGGAGGCAAGAAGACGTCCTTCGGCCGTGGGACACCATTCAAATGCACGTATCCTGGTTGCAGCAGTCAATTCACCCGTTCCCACAATCTTCGGGTTCATCAACGCAACAAAGGCCATTCTGAAGCTGACTGGCAGCGCTTCACAAGTGGGCGGGCCGAGGGAGCAAAGCGATACCAGCTACGTTGGCTAGATGTCTGCAAGATTCTGATTGAAGCAGGAGCCTACCCGAATGTAGTCTGGCACGAAACCAGCAGACAAGGACAACACTATCGTGCCGACCTATTTACACCTTTGGACTACTTGACTGATACAACGGAGTTCCCGAATTTCAGTGTTTTGGAATCACTTGAGCGTTTACTCGGGTATAATGGCGGTTTATGCTTTCAACAGACCGTTGGGCTAAATTTTCAGACAGCTGAGGCTGCAGAAGAAGCAGCCTTTACCGCAAAGAAAAAAGTGTCTGAGAAGTTCAAGTACTCTTCTGGAAGAGGATCCAAATGGATTAAAATGAAATACAAGCTCGGCATAATCGGGGGGGCATCGAGGCCTACTGTAGTCGGATAAAAGAATATCAACAGCGAATAAAACAAGAAGGAAGATATCAAAATGGATATATATATTTTGAGTAAATGTTTTCGATACCATATCACACGCACAGTATGTTTTCAGTACCATATATAGCCCTGCCTTAGTACTAAATTGGGCATGCGTTTGGAATTTGGAGCCTCGGACCAGTTTATCTCAACGTAATTGCCAGCCCGAGTTAGGGATAACTTCAATGAGAGCACTTGCTCTTTTCCTCAATGATGTACTGGGGACTTCGAAGCCAGCAAAATAGGCACCACAATACACCAAAGAATGAAAGCGAATTCTTCTGTAGATAAGATAGAAGCGACCCGAAAAATGTACTTCAGTAGTGTATAATAAAATTTATAGTGAGTACAAAAGACTTCTCTTGAAGTTCTCCCTAGAGCTTGAGAAATGATATTATAACGTGTGGATGGAAAGTATCTAAGTTGCCGCGTAGATAACGATAGGCTAGGTAATGAAAGTATTAGCTATGTTTGATCTTATATCGAAAACATTTACTCTATATATTTATATTTATATTTCCCATCAAGTCTTTGAGTGTCAGTCACGTGCTGCTATGCCAAGGCGTCCAGCCTTCTCCAAGCTTTTGCACGTCTTCCATTCCGTAGTACAGCCTCACCACCTCCCACTCCCGGCGGAACCTCAGCAACACCTCCTTCCCACAAACACCAACTCGCCATGGCGGAACCTCCCTACAAACGCGCCCGCCGACCGGACAGCAAGCAAATGTGGGATGAAGCTGACCGCCGCGGCCCTCTCCCCTCCCGCGAACGCGACGAGCCTCGAGACCACCGACGAGATGATCGACGAGACGACAGGAACCGCAGATACCGCAGCAGATCCCCGCACGACTCTAGAGGTGGTCGGGGTGGAGATAGAGACAGAGACCGGGATCGCAGACGGGATGATAGGGACAGAGATGGGCGCGACTACAGAGGTTCAGGACGAGGCCATGATGATAGGAATGGCAGGAGAGAGGATGACCGAACACGAGACAGAGGTAAGCTTGCACGCGATGTCTTTTCAAGTGGCTTGGCTTTGAGGCGCAGGTCTGACGTTGGTGTTGAAGACTCGGGACGGGACAAGCCGCGCCAAAGATCGAGAGACCGGGAGAGAGATAGAGATGCTGGTAGACGGGTGACCAGGAGTCGAAGCCCGCGACGAGAGAGGGATTTAAATGATAGGAAGATTGGAGAAACGGGGGCAGATTACATCGCCGAGAAGGAGAGCAACAAGGTATTACCGCCCGAAGAGGAGCCTACGAAAAGCAGAACTGCGACGCCGCCAGTCAGTTTCAAGGTTGCTGCTCCCAGCGCACAAGATCATGACCAGATGGATGTGGATTCTGGTCGGACTGGCAACAAGAAGAGCAAAGGCAAGGCCAAGGCTGCGCAGGAGTCAATCGAGGATGACGATGAAATTGTTGTCGAGGATGATGGCATGGCAGCTATGCAAGCTATGATGGGTTTCGGTGGATTTGCAACTACGCAGAACAAGAAGGTTGCTGGGAATGATATCTCTGCGGTTCGGAAGGAGAAGAAGACCGAGTATCGGCAGTACATGAATCGGGTGGGAGGATTCAACAGACCTCTGTCTCCTACTAGGGATTGATGAGCTGTGGAGGGAAAGGATCGGAGTGGCATAATGTGTATGGGAGATATTGCGTTAGGAGGCTGTGGTGTGAGCATGTTCTTTAAGCCTCTGAACGCTCACTGGACTGGTTTTGTCATGATGCCAGCCATAACTTGGCTTTTACAGTGGAAGACGAAGTCCATGTATGAGTTTGCTAGTTTACAAAACTATGAGAAATAAATCCATCAATGATACCACAAAATTGCTATACATGAACACATCTCCTCAAAACTCGGTCCGTAACCCGATAGCTCTAAATGTCTAGCTCCCGAGCCTTCCTGCAGCCTTGCGCACAGCCTGAATGCAAGGCCACTATGGTAACGGTGTCTTCAAGCCCCGACCCCCAGCCCACTACCAAAACACCAAGAAAAAACATCTCCTTCCTATAAAACAACCTCGAGCTCCTTCGCAAAAATCCCAGAGCTCTGGAATCGCCCATTGCCCTGGAATTGGAGCGCCCACCATGTTGTTCAAGAACTGGCTCGGCAACGTCGTGTTCGCCGGCTTCACTGTAGTCGCGGCTGAAGACTCCAACATTCTCTCCCAGGAATTCGCCAGGACTTCGAACCAGAGTTTATTATGGGGTTCCTACCGGCCAAATCTATATTTCGGGGTTAGGCCCAGGATTCCGAATAGTTTGATGGGCGGATTGATGTGGTCCAAGGTGGAAAACTATCAGGATGTGCAGAATAGTAGGTGGCCTCGTCGGCGGCAGTCATTGAAGCTTGGGGATTCTTGCTAATGGGTTCGCAGACTTTAGACACACTTGCGAACAGGGGGATAATATGAAGGGATACGGCTGGGACGAATACGATGCGCGGACAGGTGGCACGCAGACCATACACGACGAGGCTAACGGGATCGATATTACGACTATGTTTGTGAAGATCCCTGGGGGCAGCCATGGCGGAAGTTGGGCTACTAGAGTGAGGGGCGTTGTAAGAAAGGATGCCGCCCCAGACTTGAAGATTTCGGTTATATTCTATGCACAACTGGAGGGATTGGGAAATCTGGAAGTCGAGAACGCTGCAGACCCATTGGGATTCGAGGGGGATGTTACCCTCAAGGGAAACTCTGACGGATTGGGAGACTATAAGCTGGTGGTTACGGCAGGCCGAGGCTTTCATCCAAAGCATACCCACGCTTCGTACGACTCGAAACCCCTCGACCGAACAATTGTCAGCTCTCTCACTGTTCCCAACGAGGTGCTCTGGCAAACGAAGCCAATTCTCTTCAAGAACTTGAAGGAGCAAATCGACGAATACATAGCTACGTACGGCGAAGAGAACCCACCTCCGCCACCGCAGGCATATACGCTCAAGAATCAACCTGGAGGGGGAAATCTGCACATGATTCAGAAGGTCTTCGAGGGAGACTTTGAGTTCGACGTCATCTTCAACAGCGGGTCTGATCCGGTCGAGCACTTCAGTCAAGATATCACAGCGAGAATTAACCAAATTTCCAAGGACTTCTGGGCGAGATTTGTGTACACTTTCGATCCCAAGCCGCCGTTTGATGTCGAAAACCTACAGAAATTCGCTGCCAACATGTTTTCCAATCTCCTTGGTGGTTTGGGATACTTTTATGGAGACTCCGTCGTTGATCGATCATATGCCCCTGAATACGACGAGGAGAATGAGGGATTCTGGGAAGAGACTGCCGAAGCTCGAGGGAGGAACGCACAGAAGCTTGAAGGGCCGGCGGAGTTATTGACCCTTGTCCCTTCGAGACCATTTTTCCCAAGAGGTTTCCTTTGGGATGAGGGCTTCCACCTCATGCCAATTGCAGATTGGGATATGGATCTCACGCTTGAGATTGTCAAGAGCTGGTTCAATCTCATGGATGAAGATGGATGGATTGGTCGTGAGCAGATCCTTGGCGCTGAAGCACGAAGCAAAGTGCCGGCCGAATTTCAGACGCAATTCCCGCATTACGCCAACCCACCCACTCTTTTCTTCATCCTCGATTCATTTGTAACCCAACTTGGAGCTCTGAATGGCACCACCCCACCTGCCAAGGAGAAGCTTTCGCCTCGCTTGAACCAAGAGCACCTCAAGAATCAAGATCTCGCTCTCGAGTACCTCCGAGAGCTATACCCCAAAATCAAGAAGCACTACTATTGGTTCAGAAAGACTCAAGCTGGAGATCTCAAGTCCTACGACCGCGATGCATTCTCGTCCAAGGAAGGCTACAGATGGCGCGGCCGTACCCCACAACACATCCTAACCAGCGGACTCGACGACTATCCTCGTCCTCAACCCCCGCACCCAGGAGAATTGCACGTCGATTTAATCTCCTGGATGGGCATGATGACCAAGTCCCTCAAGAATATTGCCACTCTGCTCCAATACTCAGAAGACGTCGCCGAGCTCACAACCATCGAGACCGCTATCCTTCGCAACATCGATGATCTGCACTGGAGCGAGAAAGACAAAACCTACTGCGATGCCACAATTGATGATTTTGAAGAGAACGTTCTGGTGTGCCACAAGGGATACATTTCCCTCTTCCCCTTCCTAACCGGTCTCCTTGACCCCAAGAGTGAGAAACTCGGGCACGTGCTGAAGTTACTCGGTGATAAAGAGGAACTGTGGAGTGACTTTGGTATCCGCAGTTTGAGCAAGAAAGATGAATTTTATGGCACAGATGAAAATTACTGGAGAGGTCCGGTCTGGATGCCAATCAATTATCTTGCCGTTGTGCAACTCCTCGTACGCTTCCCTTTCCCTGCAACCGTGTAGAAAACGTGACTAACAACCCGAAACAGAAATACGCACAAATCCCGGGCCCCTCCCAAGAGCTCGCCACAGAACTATACTCTGAACTCCGCCTCAATCTCGTCAAGACCGTCTACGACGAATGGGTGGAAACCGGCTTCGCTTGGGAGCAATACGACCCCGAAACCGGCAAGGGGCAGCGCACACAGCATTTCACAGGGTGGACCAGCTTGGTGGTGAAGATCATGGGGATGCCAGATCTAAGTGGTGGAAAGTGGAAGGTTGGGAGTGGGGGAGGTGGGATTGAGGAGCAGATGAAAGCAGCTGGGAAAGATGAGCTGTGATGGAATGTATGTTGGAAATGGATCTGTTTCAATAGACACAAAAGCATGTAGTAAAAGAATTATTCTCCTTTTTGATGGCCATGACTCTCGCTTCTGTTCTTGATGGGCGAGAAGGGGGAAGAGAAATCAGATCTCATCCTCTTCGTCGTCAAAGTCCTCCCTATCTTCCGCCCCCATCTCATACAATATCCTACCTCCCTCCGTACCACCTCCCTCTTTCTGCGCATCAAAATAAGGCAGCACAACACCCTCCCGATCCCGCTTCTGCTTCTCCGTCAACCCCAAATTAAACGTCGTCTGCACCTCTTCGTCACCCTCCTTCTCAATCTCCCCTTGGATAATCGGCACAGATGTGTACAACGGATGTTCGTCCAGCAACATAACCATCGCCAACTTGTCCTTCGCACCTGCGGTAGAAGAAGACGCAGGTGCCAACATCACGAAATCCTCCACAACCCCTCGTCCCGACCGCCGCCGGATCTCCATCCTCACCACAACACCACTACCCACATCATCCCCCCTTCCCCTCAACCCAACCAAAACCCCCTCCCTCCTTTCCTCAAGCCCGAAAACAGGTTCCTGTAAACTCTTGTCCCGAGCTCGCTTTCGCACAAGTACGTGGCTGAATGATGAGATGCGTAGGATGGCGGTCGCGAGGTAGGTTAGTGTTGTGAGGGCGTCTGGTTGGTGGGAGGGGATGGGGATGGGGAGGTCGGTGTGGAGCGTGCCGAGGAGGGAGATGGTTGGGGAGATGAGGAGGGAGGAGAGGAAGGTGGAGAGGTGGGTGGGGTGGGTTGTTGAGAGGGGGGTGAGGGTGTCGATTATTAGGAGGGTTTCTGGAGAGGGAGTTAGCGGTGGGTTTGGAGAGGTGAGATGAGAGGATGATTGGTCGGTAGATGAGACGATGTTTTCACTGAAGGATAAATAGCAAAAGGTAACGGCGGATACAGATAAAGGAGGTAATAACTTACTGGTTGGAGCTGTGTTTGTGGCGGAAGCAGGGGCTGGGTAGTGAGAGAGAATCTCGGTTCGGAGCGCTGAGAGTGATTTCGATCGGGCCGAGATGAAGATATCGGGTTCAAAGGACAGTTTCTTCCGTAACGTGGCGTATGAAATGAAGATTATTTTGGACTTCGATATCTAATCCTTCATTAGCTAGGCACATTCCATAACTAAAGATTGATCTGCGTTGCACACGTGACTAAGGGGAAATGAATTTGATATTGGATTTGCGCTGCTTGCACAAGGTACAGAATACAAACGATGGAATACTGCAAGTAACGCAAGGTAAAGAGAAAGAAGAATTTGAGACCAGAGGAAGGAAAAGCAACGCGTTGAGAGATATCTCGAATTACCTTGGCTCGCCGTACAAATTCCTTCACGACACATCCTCCACCCTGCTCCAATGTATCCAACACCAGGGTAAACGGACTTGCTCCATCTCTCAGGTTTAGTAGCTTTTGAAATAGAAGCGTGTTATGCGTTCTTCTTTGCTGCAGTGGTGAGGGTGCCATTTCTCCAGATGTTATGAAATTTTATGCAGGATGCAGACCGCATGTCGGTCGGGAACTCGCGAAAGTTTTCTTGTTCGAGAAGTTTGTTTCGACGTCGCATCACATCGTCCTTTCTCAACATCTGCAACTCACAACTTCACTAGGTTCCCTTCAAGGCGGTAGAAAAGTGAAATAAATTAACTTACGATTGGACTCGATGACATCTGCAGGATATACGGTTTTGAGGGTATCCGCTGAAATCTGAGGTTGAACAGTTTCCCTCATCTGAGTCATCTCACCCCAGATTACGATCCTCTGATTCGGCCAACGGTACGAGAAGTGCGAGACGGATGCATTAGCTCACGCCATCTCCACATGGCTATCCAGCTGTTTGGGACCTTGGATGCGAGCTGCTAATTATGGTGGCTCTGAGTGGTCGTCTGGGAGGAATGGCTTGAATGGATTGTGGCCATGGCTTTTGAAACGGCCATCCTGCGCCACTTCTACGCCTCACCCAGCTGAGGCTCCTTTACTTGCACCAATGAACGCGTGCCCAAGAACACTGTTTCGAAGATCGGCATCCCAAAATCCACGCGCAGTCAGCCTCCTGATGCTCTGAACTTCATGTTGGCCAATCAATTGTCACCTTTCTAGCCAGATCCATATCACAAGTTCCAAATATCAGCCTTATCATATCTTCCCTGTCGCTGCTTTGCCCCAAGCAAGTGCGAGGATGCGAGATAAAGCGTATCTTGCTCTTGCACCCTTTCTTAAATAATTCTGTGCATTGTCTGCTTCTATTGTTCGTACCAACGCAACGGTAGCTCGTTGTTCTGCATGCGAATCATGTCGCGATATTTCTCTGCTTCTATTTCGGTTCTCTCGTTGTTCATATGCATATCGTCTGTATGGGGAATTTCTGGCGATCATGGCATCACATTTCTCTATCCAGTTGACGGATTGGACGTCCATTATCTAGATTCTGTGAACGTGTCGTGGACATCGAACTTTTCCGAACCTAGGATGTATACATTCTGCATCAATGCTGTAAGCCAAGCTACGATAACCGGTAGGACTCCTCTTCTTATGGATCAATTCAAGTTTCTCGAATACTGATTTGTGTCTTCTTGATGCAGAGCAGGTAGACAATGTCCCCACCAATGGATCCAAAGTCTATGTGATGAACTATACAAATGTCACGACATGCAACTGGGATCTACGAGGCAAAGAGGGACGACCAGGGAACGGTCTAAACAGCCCAAATTTTCTGCTAAATCCTACGCAACGTGCCCTACCCTCAACCTTTGCTTTGACTCAAGCAACTGCCACGCCATCACCTTCCTATTCCAGTACCCCACCACCGAGTGTCACAGATGCGCCGGAAACAGCATCCCCTTCTCCCATAAATCCTTACAAACAACCCAAGAAGCAAATGCGCGCCGGTGTCCTCGCTGGGCTTGTGATTGGTATATTAGTGGGGGTCATCGCTATTGCTATATTAGGCTTCTGCCTCCACAGACGACGGGACCGAACCCAGTTAACAAACGACAAACCCGGATCTTCTGACAACGAGTCACATCCGAAGCTACACTCCATCTCCACGGTCTCTGGAGGCAGTCAGGTATGGCCATCTCCTAGTCTCGCATATCCGCCGGCACTAGAGACCTTTCACGCCGTAGCACCGTCTCGTCCCTCTGGATCAATAATGCAGACACCAAACTCAGCATACACACACCAATATTCAAATCACGATATACAGCAACCGAGTGAACGCTCCATCGAGCTACCCAAGACGCCGATAGCAGCTGCGCAAGAATTGAGCACCACGACGTCAAGGGATCGTGCTGTTGAGCTTTTCGCGCCACTGCCGGTTCATGAGATGGGGCCGAGCAGGAACGAGAACACGGGATATAATTTTCCGCCCGACAAGACGGCTATTTGTTGATCGAACATGTAGTAATATGTATATAAGGATTGATGCATTTTTCTGGAGCGGGTTGGGCGTTTGGGGGTTTTTGAAAGACTGCAGAGATATGGTCGATAAAAAATAAGGATTGAGAACCAACGCTTGAATCAAATTGGCTTCTTTTACTCTTGCGCATAGGTCGGATACCTTGCTTGACGCATGGAGTACTTGACTGTATCAATTTTCTTTTGTTTGAACCGCTTACCCGTCCCGCAATCCCCAGTGTCAGCATAGGGAATGCACGGAAACACAATCATGGCAAGTGCCTCCCTCGTCTGTGAAGGATCTGGGAACGAATGTTCTCATTCCTTGAGATCATCAACTATTGAGGGACTCTAGTGGTCTTGGACTTGATCTTATGATGATTTGTCAACGTTTCATGTCACGGCACCGGGTGTTCAAACGATGAGCCAAGCATGCCCAGGAGGCGCTACAATGATAATGGGGGTGTTTCTTTTTCGCCATCCATCCGGATTGCTCCTCCTGACCTTCCAGTGGAGACTTAAAGTTCCATTTCGTATTTTAGCGCGTGGCCTCTTTATCTCGACATGATTCTGGATTAACTCCAAAACTTAATCTGGGATCTGGATGGTCCAATTTGGGGCGTACGAAATACGAAAGGCCCCTCGAAGGTGGGGTAGTGTCTACTATTTCTCATTCATTGGCCTGAAGCAACCCCCCTTTCTGCCTCGCGACGCGAGGTCCAATCCAGATTAGCTGTTAGCGAAGCATCATAGCACCGAACGGGCTTTGCCGGGCCCGTGACACTACTAGTGTACTGGGAATGAAGTTGTTGGACTAGTAGTCCTTCTTCACGTACTGAGTGCATAGACGACCTCGTCTATGTCTTTAGTGGCGCTAAAGATTGCTCATCGGAGTCATGACCCAAATTCTTAACGCGTGCAAATCATCAATAGTCGTGATTAGGGTATAAATCTATTCCTTAGTGAGTTTTCTCCAATGCGCCACCCCAACGCCCATAATTCAAAGCTTCTAATCATCATCTAATCCAATGTTGCGCTGCCCTTTGTATGTCATCCTCACCTTCTGATACTCATCAAACCAGCTCGTGCCATCCATATTATCCTCCCAGTCCCGAAATTCATTGCCGACTTCCTGTCTCTGTCCTTGATACTCCCCATAATCTTCTTCGTCATCGTCAGCCTCCCCAATTTCTTCAATCACAAAAGCAGTCCCCTTGGCGGGGCCGAAGCCATACGGAAACCATTTGGCCGCCGCAGCCTTCGTAGCTTGTTTTATCTCTTCTTTCTCAGCCGGAAATAATTCACGGGCTTGTAGTTTGGGGTGTAATTTAGGCGGTTTCCAGTTGTACGGGTCATCAGGTGCGTGTTGCAGTGCTTTCTTCGCGGCTTCGGCTCCCAGATCCAGATGTATAACATAACAAGGTATTATTTGCGCATTGTCGAAGACAACGTATTCGCATTGATTGGGAGAGACATGAGAATGGGCAGAGGTGTCTGCAATCTCGGTGGTCCGCCGTGTCTCATCGCGTGTAACCCCTAAGGTCCGTCCCATCAATACAGCGCAAACAATTAGACGTAAGCCGGGGAGGTCTTCGGGTTTAGTCTTCTGTTTGGATCCAGATGTAATATCGGCGTACGTGAGGGAGTAAGTGGGGTATGGCGAGGAGTAGATCCCAACCCCGAAGGACGCACCACATGCTATCTTGATGGTGTTTCCTCCGGCCTTGTCGCCTGGCTTGACGAATCCGTGTCGTACTATTGATGACACGTTACGGCGATTCGTGCCATGGAATGTGACCCTTGGTTTGCATATTTCTGTTGCCAAGTCTTTTCGATTATCAAGAGCACTATCTTTTCGAATTTGTTGCGTGCTGACACATTGCCGGAGTTTTGCATATGACAATTCCATGAGTTGGTCATGCATCTTCTGTTGGCGTCGGCGAAAGCGAACAACCAAGTCTTCACGAAAGACGGGCTCAACATGGAGAATCCTATACTCTTCCGGAATATCGTCACATATGGCCTTGATCGAAGTTCCCAAGATCTCATCTCCAGACTCATCCACAGTGTCAAGATCCAGACCTTTGGCGTTGTCGTAGATACAGTTGAAATCGGTGATCTCTCTGACATTCCATCCTTGAATTTTTTGCTCATCTTGTGGTGGCTCCCTTCCTGCTTTCCAATCCTGTATGTGCATGGCCACTTCTTCGGCCATTCGTAAGAGGATCATTGCAAAGCCAAACATGTCATGGCGGCTTTCAAGCGGCCAAGAGAGGATCTGGCGTAGATTCCGACGTAAAGGATCGATATATCTGCGGTGCATCGCCCAGGTGTTTGCAAACACTTGAACTGGATCCAGCGCAGAACTTGTAACATTGAGAACAATATCTTTGAACTCAAAGCTCCAGCCATTGTCTTCTTGGCAATCCCAGTGAATGACTTCCTGAGGCAGGAAGGCGTTCAGAATCTCATTGAATTCTTCTGCTTCTTTGCTTCTGAGGTCAATGAACCCCCTTGGATTGTCAAGCCATGACGGATGGTAAAGGAGCTCCCCGTCGCTGTATTGCGAAGTCTGCGCCTGTTCCATATGGAATAGGGTAGGATTAGAAGGTACAAAACGGCATGCGTCGTGTCACCGAGACAATGCCTCGAGTGGGTCAAACGCCGGCGGTAGGACCTTGCGAGGCTAACAAATAGGGAATTCGGACTCTGTTGATTATGATGATATTTTGGGATCTGGGGTGCGATACGAAATGACCGGAAATATAAAACGAGAAGGAGCTATAGTTTGTGATTGGAGTGAATCACTAGTACAGGCCGCCTTGAGTCATACGGCCGAAATACCTAAAAAGACCAAACTTCCCCAAAACACTTGCCTCTCAAGCCATGAAATCAAAATACGATAATTTAGATGAGCTAATCCTTATGAATAGCAACGCACATTGATCTTATGTCTTATCTTGCTGAGCTTATGTATTTCATCACGAACAAGTAACAAAATATTGACCCCAACGTACACTCGTTGGTATATTTATAGCCAAAACACTTACTCGGAGTATTATTAGTGACTATAAGGTGTTACCAGAAAAATTGAATACCACCTGTAGCAAGGCTGGTCCCGGCAAAGTTGCACAAATTATGAAAAGTTGTTGGAAAAAAACCGAATAGAAAACGCTAAGCCTCTCCAGCTCTGATCGTAAAGTTACGCCTTGAGATTACGTAACGCGCCCTAGAAGTGCTCATTGTAGGCTCTCAAATCAATTTCCTGCGTGAAGGCTGATTTATGTTGAGTGTGCAAATTCCAATAGCTTTCCGCAATCTTTGAAAGGTCAACATTTAATCCGGGATATATTAGCCAAGACTTACTCCGTAAGGACTGATTTTCCCATCTGGGGTCCCATCATTGCTAGCTGCGTGCTCCGCATCAGGTACGTCGATACCACCATCTATGATGGCGTGGGCGACATGAACACCTGCCGGACCAAACTCTCTGGCAAGAGATTGAGTCAAGATACGACCTGCAGATTTACCGGCCGCGATGACAGACCACAACTTGGAGCCTCTGATTGATGCAGTTGCACCCGTCACTAAGAGGGTTGGTGCATGAGGAGAGCTATCCACAGACTTGATAAGAGGCGGTAAGGCACTCTGAGCGAAAGTGAATAGACCACGACTGTAATTAGGGTGCTATTAGTAAATGAAAGAAAATAAAAAAGTAGGGATCCCGAGGAACGTACACATTGCCGTTCAGACTGGTGTCTAAATCCTGGAGCTGCAGTTCAAGGAAAGGTTTGCGGCTTGGCCGGGAGTTAGGCCGAACATTGTAGATGGCTGCGACAAGCTGAAGATTATGGAACTCTTGGCTGATGGCTTCGAATGCAGATACAAGAGAAGATTCATCAGTTGCGTCAGCAGGGATGCCGATGGCTCTCCCTCCGGCTTTGTTTATTTGAGCAACGACGTCGGTGTAGCTTTCGGGATTCCGAGCCAACAAGACAACCGGGTATGCCTCTGCAAATTTCAGGGCCACGGACCTTCCTGTTCCAGGACCAACACCTGCAACAATCGCGAAGAACTTGTCGGATACCATATTCTAAGTAAATAGCAGTTGCAATTCTTGTCGTACCCCTGGGGAAATAATCAAGATTTCAACCTCAGGGCATTCTCTTCATAAATACACAATCAGCGAGAAGAAAATCGCGTGCTTACCCTCCTGGATTGTGAGACGGAACGATTACAAATCCAAGCCATGACAAATGCAAATGGGAGAACATTTCTCCGCCGCGGTCCAGATTTATTATTTGCTCAATACACTTCGCAATATTCTCAATGATTCTTTCACCCATCTCACTGCAACCACTGGCAGCAAATAGTAATGAGGTTTATACCGGAACTCTTGGTGGTGCTCAACAGTCAAGCCAGGCCTAGCCGAGCTCGGATCAAGCATAACCACCTCTCGCACATTTCGACCTAAGAATTGAATGATAATTCTTGGGCGGTTGAGCGATTGGGAACTAGTATTGACAAGTAGAAAATTAACTCGAATCTGAATAGGCAGGCTGGTCAGTGCCTGCTAGTAGAACTTTATTCAATCCCTAGTGCTGGTCAAAAAAGAACCGGGCCGAGGGGATGGCGACGGGCCCGGATGGTCAGGTGTTTCCCGCCATTCGTCGGGCTCTAGCAGTTGAATATACTTGAGACACCTCCAGCCTTCAAACTCGAGGCGGTTCACGTAGTTTGTACAGTCGCTAAGATGGGTTGCCTGGAATAATATGTCTCATATCACATTAGACTAAAGCTGTCTTTTGCAGCGTGCATTCCATCATAAGTTCAAACGTGGCTTGTATCTCATGTTCGTCACCCCTCGCGGTGTCAGAAATATTCACGTAATACGCCATCAAAACGCTAGCACGCCGCTGCTCGAAGGCTTTCCTCCACACATAAATTGCGGAGAACAGACCTTCAAATTCCAGTGCGTATATGCATCCAGTGGATAAGGCGATTTCTAGTCTAGATGTTTTATGCTGGCCCTTAGTCAGGTCACCTGGAAGAGCAATCGCAGTCCCCCTTTGTTGGAACGTAAGTAGCAGGTAACATTTCTTCCCCTCGCTCAATTCTTGAGTGAGACCCCTTGAATATGTGTCAAAGCTTTATAATACTCTCATAATAACGCCAAAATGCTGCACTTCTTCCTTGCAAGCGTTCTTACTCTAGAACTTCTCGCTATTGTCGCCGCAGCTCCTCCGAGTAGCTCCACCTCAAATACTGCCGCCATAGATCTTGGTCCTTGTGACATATACGCATTTGGTAATACCCCCTGCGTGGCTGCGCACAGCACAACTCGTGCTCTATACGGCTCTTACTTTGGCGCTCTTTACCAAATTACCAGAGGTTCGGACAATGCTACTGCCGATATTTTACCCCTATTTGCTGGAAGTGTAGCGAGTGCAGGTATCCGGGACTCCTTTTGTGCCAGCACTACCTGCCTCATAACTGCTATTTACGATCAATCTGGCTGAGGGAACCATCTGACAAGAGCGCCGCTAGGTGGGGCAGCTTTGGGTGCAAATCTGGTAGGTAAATTCTTTGGCCATGTTGATTGAGGTTGAGTAAAGCTCAAAATCCGACATAACTCAAGGGTGACACTGTTAATTCTGGGGCATTCTAGGCAGCTCATGGCTACGATGACTTCGCTGGTGCTTTTGGAGCCCCAGTCATATTGAATGGGCAGAAGGCGTACGGCGTTTTTATTTCGCCCTATTACGGGTATAGAAACGATGAAACCAATGGTATAGCAACTGGATATGAGCCAGAAGGGATGCACGCTGTGTTGGATGGAACCCACTACAACGGGCAATGTTGTTTCGACTATGGAAACGCTGAAATCAATAACCACGATACCGGAGGCGCCCACATGGAATCTATCTACTTTGGGTCGGGCATGGGTTTCAATAGGGGTACTGGGCTAGGACCGCTCATCTTGGCAGGTGCGGTTTGATTTCTGTCCCTAATTCCTTTCCATTCTAAACTGAAATTTGAGTTGCTCTTTCTGCATACCAAAATTATGGAGACTCCTCTGTAAGTCATTACTGACAATGGCAATTGGCAGATCTCGAAAACGGCTTGTATAATTCGAACAACTTCGGGCCCAGTCGTCAGTCTTAACGAGCCATCCCAGACCTACCGCTTCATCACAGCTTTCCTGAAGGGGGATTTGGGCAACCAGTGGGCACTCAAAGGAGGAAATTCACAGTCCGGAACCCTGTCTACTTATTACAGCGGTGCGCGACCATTGACTTATAGCCCAATGCAGAAAGAGGGTTCCATGTAGGCGAATATTCTTAACCCCCTTCAGTCTCTGCGTCGCACAATTATTAATTTTCATTCATATAGTCACTAATACTACATTGGCAGCATTCTTGGTATCGGTGGCGATAACAGTAATGGCGCTCGAGGAACATTTTACAAAGGAGTTATGACCAGTGGGTACCCAACGGATGACACGGAGAACTCTGTGCAGGCCAACATTGCCGCGGCGGGCTATGCAACGACGTCTCTAGTCAGCAGTCCCGGCCTTCCTCCTATTGGCTCTATAGTTTCATTTCGCGCAATGGAAGCTTCGGGCCCCGCGCAATATCTCTCTCAAAACCTTGACGCTGTTCTAATTCGGCCTGTATCGTCCGCGAGTTCCGCTTATCTTCAGCAGAGAGCCAGCTGGCACGTTCGTACAGGCTTGGGATTTAGTGGATGCTATTCATTTGAGTCTGTTGATGCTCCTGGCAGCTTTGTCCGACAATCTGCCTTCAGACTTAGAGCGGAGTTTGATGATGGAATCACGTTCTTTGCCGAAGATGCTACTTTCTGCCCGTACGTAATTTTACATTCCTCTATGCCACGCTCAATCTCATGCTTGTTCAATGCTTGACAAAGTCTCGCGAGATTTTGAGTCGCCCATGTGGGAAACCACAAACTACACGCATTGAAGCTAACTCTAATTTTCCATCAGTCAATCTGGACTGGATGACCAGGGCAATACGTTCCGATCCTGGAGCTACCCGGCTCGATCGTGGCGTCAGTACGATAGCTTGGTATCGATCGCAGCCAATGGGGGCCGGAACGATTTTGATAACCCCTACATGTACAACCGCGATACCACTTTTGTAGTGGGTGGCGGATTTGCTTCCTCGATCATCGGCAATAAGACATGGCTCGGCGGATGATGAGTGGATGCAGGGATTTGCAATGTGGATCGAAATTGGAAGTATTATTACTTGGAGTTCCTGCATAGCTTATTTATATGATACGCAGGGCTATATGTTGAAGCTCTGATCTCATGTGCCATAATGATCGGACATTCTCGCCGGTCTCATTGCTTGGTCCTATTTACCATGGTTGATTTAGCTAATGTCTCGGTATTGGTGTGAACAAATGTTAGCCCTATTGCTGAGGATCACCAATCACCTTGCTCAAGTTGCTCCATTTGACCCATTTTCCTTCTCTTTTGATGATTCATCAACATCTGAACTGCCACGATTCTCCTCGTCTCTCTTCTTGTCTTGAGCAATGTCCGGTGCAGGAGCAAACGTGCTCCTAACCCTAATTTTCCTACCCATGAAGTAGAAAATAAATGGTAACGGGACCAAGATAACAGCTACACAGCCAATCAATGTGTTGCCCCATTGAATCCCAATCCCGTCATACATGTAGCGCGCAAAAAGAGGGAAAATTGCGCCGAAAAGAGACCGCATAAAGGTGTTACCTGCAATAGCAGAAGCAGCGAACATAAGATAAGCGTCGATGATGTAATTCAGCAACGACAAGAATATTGCAAATATGCCAAATCCTGTGAAGAGACCTGATAGGGTAGGTACAATCCAATGAATAGTCCCCTAGCAAGATTGAGAAATTAGCATTATCCTAGTTGAGAAAAGTTAATAAGGGGTTTAGGGAGCATTGTTCCCCCATTGAGTCATGTGGAATAGAGGGAAACATATAATACTAGTTTGAATACCATGGGGGCATATGAACAAAGAGACTGCGCTGCTTACTTGATATCCTGTCCAGCCGAACCAGAACAAACCACCTGCGAATACCGGTGCCGCAACCATAACAATTGGCAGCCGCCATTCTGGGACAGGGATGTTGTTGTTAGCTTTGAGCTTCTTGACGTAAGACCTATCAACATTAGAAGATTAGCATTATCCTAATCATGAGGATTTTGGGGGTCTGGTCTCCACTTTGAGGAGTCTGCGGATTCAAACAGCGTGCATAAGATGAAACCTGAGGAGGCCGGGGAGCATATGAAATTTTTTTTAGTTTGCTTACGGGTTTAAGAGGCATATGACGATGAAAGCAATAATCTCGCCGACCACCATACCGAAGTATGGTAGACCACCAACTCCTGCATTGAAGCCGTACACTCCTTGAAAGACGACAGCATATGCGGTGAGAAAAAGATACAGAAGTCCATATATGAAAGCCATGTATATTGTGATGAGAAGGACGATGGGCTCGGTGAAAAGAATTCTAAGAGGTCTAGACACGTTCTTTACCAGGAGTTCTTTGAAGTCGACCTCGATCTCTTCCTGTTTGGCGTGGATGCCCCAATTCTTGGTTGCTCGGCGAAGGGCAGATGCTTTCGATACTAAGATTATGGGAGCATATGTCTCGTCCAGGAAGAAGAAGCTGAGAATAAGAGCCGAGAATCCCATGAATGAGGAAATGTACATTGTCCATCTCCAACCAAGGTAGGATATTTCTATGAAGCCACCGACAAACGGAGCCAGAAGAGGTCCCATGAAAACCGTGGCAGAGAAACATGCAATCGCTAGTCCTCGAGTCTCATTATCCCATATATCGGCGAAGATGGCTGCCACGACTGCCAATGGAGCAGATCCAAAGAATCCATCCCAAAAGCGGCAGATGAGGACGGTTTGGATGTTTTGGGCCGTAGCGACGCCAATAGCAAAGATCCCGAAGCCGAAAGATGAAATAATAATCGGCAGCCTTCGGCCGTAGAGTTCGGAGATCGGTGCCCATACAACTGCAACACAGGGAAGTCAGTAACTTCCCGTGAAAGAAGCTTTTGGGAGTGTTGTTTTCGCACTTGGACCAAACGCATATCCTAGCACAAATAGTGAAGTACCCAGAGTCCCAACTTCACTTCCGACGTGGTACTCCTGTTCTACTCCAGCCGCGGCTGGACTGAAGATACTGCTTCCAAAAGTTGCGGACAAGGACGCCCAAATTGCAATGAGACTTATAACGACCCTAAACACAGTTAGTTCTAGCTATCTAGCACGCTCAGAGTGGACAAACTTTTTACGTAAAGGCCAATTTTGGGCATGCGCTGGGTCTTCGTGGCCGTCAAACTCCACAACGTACTCCTCCTTGTCAGGAAGCGCAGGTGGGTAGGGCTTGCCGCCCCCAAATTTAGGAAGTTTATATGACTTTCTGGATGAAATTGTTCCTACTGTTCCAAAATGTTGCGATCTGTGCGTTGAGATACGATCAATAGCTGTTGGATGACGTTCCAGCTGCCCATTTATTGTATTCGTTTGTGAACGATGGAGGTGTGTATCGTGATCATAGGCTGTGCTGCGCGATCGTAATGGACCAGGACGACTCCGAATTTCCTGGATTTGCGTCGAAGTTGCAGCTGAGGAGGACGAGGAGATGGTTGGGAGTCGCTCGATGTCGTTTTCGTCCCGTTTAGGTTCTTCCGCCGATTGATTCTCAGGGTGCGGCCCTGCGTATTCTTTGCGAAATCTTTCATCCCGATCCCAGGCGCGAAATCTTTCGGGTTCCGCGTTGGATTCCGCGCGCAGAGTTTCGTAGTCTTCCTCAGTCAATGGCATCTCGAATTCGGTGCTACGAGGTCGCAGTATGGCAGCGACCCCAGGTTCAATTCTTTACGCGACGGGGAACAAGGGGAACTCTTGTAGCTAAATCGACCATCTTAATATGACGTTCAATGGTACTACCGAGCTTTCCGATGGAGTTTGGGGCTTAAGCTGCAAAAGGCTCAGTCATCGAAATCTAGAGCGTTTAGCTTGCACTGGCGCGAATCCCGAAATAGCTCATTTCTGACTACGGAGGAAGTATTACTGCCACGTGCGAACAACGCTAAGTAATAAGTGTATGAATTAATCGCATGCGAGGTAAAATGGGGCTACTACTCAAGATTCCCTACGGATACATTCCATCACTCTCCAAAGAATCACTGTTCAAACATAATCAGAATCAAAATACCAGTCGCTCAAGTTAGAATGCAATTTGATAGCAATCTTTAGTAATTTCGCTCATCCTCGACACCAGACAGGTTTCCCTCCTCTCTGGAATACTACTACTGCTGAGGGTATGTTTAGGTTGGAAATTGCATGGCTTTTCTTTGACTAGAGAAAGCTCTTGACTCGTACATACAAATCGAAACCTTTTAAGAACTTGACAGCAAATAAATTTCATACCCTGAATGTTCCGCTATTGTTCCAGTTTTCCTAAGGATTTTGGAAGAACCATGGATATTATATTCTTGGTAAATAATTCGTCCACACGACTTACGTTCAGGGATGATTTCCTTCCCCTAAGCCGTACTACGCTGAAGACTCGGAACACCCGGGACGTGCGTGCAGTTATATCCTTAACAGCCTATCATTATAGCGAATAGCTGTTACTGCGCGACGATAGTGCTGGGATCCCTGTCGACGAGAACAAGACATGGAGGACGAGATACGAGCCAGCCCCACTTTGTCGGATACATCATATGATTATTGGTCTCTGAAACCGCGAACTTTGCGGTCGATGATTGAAGAGAGCATAATGGACGGAAAGGCCTGTCAAGATCCTCGCTCGAGTAGTATTCCTAAAATACGTAATATCAAATTCGACATGATTTTCGGCCAAAGTCTACCTAGCTCCACACATTTGGAAATATCGTACGCACGGCATGTCTCAGAGTACTGTTATTGATCCTACGATAGTTTTCTCGTATTATGCATGTTGCAATAACATTAATTTCAAGCCTAGCCGATGCGAAGAAGAGTGTGCCAGGAGAAGTAATGATAGTAAACTACCCTAAGTATTTCCCCAACGGCTCCTCTCCTTTCCAAATGCGCAAGAATGTAAGACAAACAACACAGCTCTTCATTCATAAGTACCTCGGTCTCGCAAAAAATCTTCAAAACACAACTCTCTTCGATAGTCTCGACTTCCCCTTGACTACAAAACCAGCTACCTCATCACGGATTTAAACCGATCACAGTCATGGCCCGATCTGTTTGGCCCTTCCTGGTTCTATTTCTGATACCAATTTCGGCCTATAGCCCACTCAATGAAGTGTGGACCTTTGCTTCAGTAAGTGGCCTTCACCATTCACACTGCTGGTGGGCAGAGTTCCCCTTACACATTCCCAATAGAGACTAGATTTGACCCCGCCATTCTTCAACTTCTCAACGTTGGATGACTCATCTGTATTACCTGGTTATATCCTCCTCACTCCCTATTCTGCTCTACCTGGCTCGAATTTGGCAGCCGGCTCCGTCGATTCCGGCTCCATTACTCCCGCGGAACTCGCTCTCATTATCCAAATAATGCAAGAGGCGCCCCAGAATGGGCCGTATGTTTATGATCAGAAAGGGGTCAGTGTTTAACTATTCATGCATTTTAATTTGCAGAAAGCTTATTTGTGTCCTATAGAATCTGGTGTACAGCGGCTATGGTTCAACGGGGGCATCTTACGCCCACAACCTCAAAATAGCTGACTACAATGGTTCGCCGCATATGACGTATTACACGGGGAACGAAGAGCGCGGGGGAAACCGAGGACATGGCGTAATTGCAGACCAGAGCTATCAAACCGTTAAGGCGGTTACTTCGGGCCTTGGAAGAGCACCAAGTGATGTTCATGAGTTTACTGTCATCAACGGAGGCAAAACCGCGCTCATTACGATATACCAACCGTCTCGATATGATTTATTTTCATTTGGGCTCCTACAGCCATATGGATGGGTGGTCGAAGGTGTCTTTCAAGAAATTGACGTTGAGAGCGGTGAAGTTCTGTTTGAATGGCGCTCCCTTGACCATGCGGAGACACTTCCTCCTCTGACTTATAATACATATGGAAGCAACGGAACCGCCAATGGATCCTCTCCGAGCGCTATCTGGGACTATTTGTAAGTTGACTCTCTTCTGGCCTGTCTGGGATCTGGCACTAATGAGGTGTAAGTCATCTAAACTCCGTCGAAAAAGACGCCTTTGGGAACTACCTAATATCCGTCCGCTATCTCTGCGCTCTCTTCTACATCAACGGCACCGATGGCTCCATACTTTGGCAACTTAACGGTCGAGGAAACAAATTCAGTTTCGAAGGATTTGACAACAATACTTTCCCCTTCGCCTTTCAGCATCATGCCCGTTTCCACTCACAGAGTGAAAGCACAGCAATCATCTCCATCTTTGACAATGGATCAGACGGAGTGCGAAGTTTCCACAATTCATCGGGGATGCTTATGGCACTCGATTTCAATGCCATGACTTGTCATCTTATCCGCCAATATCAAATCACAGCTACTGCTGGAAATTTGGCACTGTCAACGAGTCAAGGTAGCACGCAAATCTTTGACAACGGCAATGTTTTTATAGGTTGGGGCGAGCTTCCTTACATCTCTGAACACACCGCAAATGGAAGACTAGTAATGCAAGGCCAATTCGGAGCCGACGATGCAGCCTCTAGTTATCGAGCTTTCAAAGGAAACTGGCTGGAACTCCAGACTCAACGCCTGCCTTGTGGTCCTTTGCCAACTCAACCTGGGGCCCTACGGTAATGTATACGAGCTGGAATGGGGCGACTGAGGTCGCAAGTTGGTGTTTCTATGGCGCTTCTAGCGAAGCTGGGCCTTTCCATGTTGTTGGAAATGCCTCGAAAGATGGATTTGAGACGACACTTACTGCTAAGGGGTACTTGGCTTGGGTGTATAGTGAGGCGCTTGGGGCAGAGGAAAATGTTCTTGGGACAACACCCATCAGGCAGACTTATGTGCCCAATTTGAATGTAACTCTACCCGGTAGAGTTGGGACAAATAGCATAGCTGTGACGGGGTAGTAGGAAGGTCTCACTGGAAGAGATGCTGAATTAACCCTGGAACACGACGGCAGGACTAGTCTGCGGCACCGGAATGGACTGTATTTTATTGTTGCAACACTCTATAAATATGCTCACTAGAGTTCGGAGTAGTAAATGAGTGTGTAAGGGATGAAGGAGCCGGCTTGGCGACCTGCAAGTGAAGCTGTTCGATTTAATTCCACCACATAACGAAGCCACATATGCGTAGTGATTGGTCTGGAGGCTACCGCACGCCCTTATCGACAATTCAACTTGATATAAAATGGCCATCCTCCTATGCCGTCCTCCTATGCATGTATAGCGAAAATTAACGAAGGTATGAGAAGCGATCTTATCAACTACTTCTCCAAGCTGCTCATCCAACTTCTCAACTTCTCTAACTCCTTCTCGTGCGGGGCAACTCTACCCCGCGGGGCGTTTGCGTTCGTCGGGTATTGTGGTCGTCTTCCTCGCGATCCGAGTCTGGAACTAAAGGCAGCCGTCTGGGTTCTTTCTTTGTGCTTTTAGTGCTGGAGCGGACGTCCCGGGTAGTAGGGGTTGGATTCGTCGTCTTGGTGGTGCTGGAATGTATATCCCTGTTTGTAGGCGTCACATTGGATTTGTACACTGCCTTGGAAAGGTCGGACTTTGTGATAAAGTGCGGGATCGTACAAGCACGTATGGATAAATTTGCGATATTGGGGACATGCAAATCTCAACAGCACTTTCTATTGCGTTCCCAATATCCCGTAGTGATTTATGCGATAAAGACAAAGTGTGAGCCTCGTCCACGCGGGTCGGAACAGCTGCCACCAGCGTACTCAGATGTACTAGAATCCCAAAACTGCGAAGACATATCGACAAAGTTGCGGACGGACGGTGCAGAACCAGGTGGTTTTGTCCATCAAGGAATATAGGAGGATGCAGTGAGAATGCAGTGAGGCAGACATAGAACGCTAGGAAGGAGCAATAAGAAAACGGGCAGATGCAGATTTGCATCGCTCCACAATCGTTCTGTAGTTGCTTCCTTTCTTATACATTGAATTGAACCCCCTACGCTCTCAATACTGATATCCGAAGCCAATAAAACTGACTGCAATAAAACAAAACAAGACAATTCCACTTTGGGTCAATTATCAACTAGGACTGAGGGTGATAGTCAAATCCGATCCCGTAGTTCGGTACGCAAAATAGGTAGTATTCGAGTCGTGTTCAGCGATTTTTTCGGGATTCTATCTCTGTCTGTGGCAGTTGAGTTGTGGTACTTGGACCACGAAGGCTTGATGAGGAAATGATTGAGCCATTGTACAAACCATCAAATTTATGGATGAATAGCTATGTAACAACAATTACACATCTGGATTCTCCTCTAAGAACCCTTTCAAGGTCGTCCTCTCCACATTGGGGAACTTGTTGAAATCCATTTGCTCAATCTTCTTCCCGTTATGAATAATTTGCAATGAATAGAAATACCCAATGTACTCCCACCATTTCGACCTCGACGCATCATTCCTAGCTTTAGCAGCAACTTTCTCAAGCGCTTCTACACTACCTTTCTTGATGATCCCAACTTTCCTACCCCTCACTTCTTCATATGTCTCAGCAATTGCCCTCAAGCTAGTCAGACCCGAACACAGCACATAGCCGCCCCCCTGCTCGGCCCCGTCTTTTGTAAGCGCCTCGATACTGAATTCTGCAGCATTTTTCTCCGTTGTCCACTGCAAGACCTGGTTCCCATCACCCCAGACATGCAACTCCTTCGTCACAGGATCCCACTCCCCTTTATTCTTTGGCCCAAAATCACCGTGGCCCTCAACAGAAAAGTACACCTCTGCAAAGCCACCGGTAAACATGTAGATCGGTTTTATCGTTGAGGTGAGCGATACCTGGTGGTAGAAAGAAATGTAAGGATCGTAAGATTCGTGGGCACCGATGGAGAGGTTTCGCCAGTCGTAGTTCCATGACGCTGCGTGGAAACGCTGGTCTCATCAGCATCTTACCTCTTACTACAATGCAAATGGGATGTATACCTTCACCCCAGCACGCTCCGCTGCACGCAGTAGAATAAGTTGGCCTTCCAGTTGCAGTTCTGGAAGGCCGGAGTAGGCACAGACTATGGCGTCGGCCCCCCGAACGGCTTGCTCGATGGCTGGGATATCGTAATATGAGCTCGAGACAATGAACCTTTCCAGCTTGTAACGTAGTTCTGAAGTGAGGCTTTTAGGAGAACGGCCCAGACCCCGGATTTGGTGACCTCGATCTAAGGCTGATTGGGCAAGGTGCTTGCCCATGTTGCCCGTGATTCCTGCGATGAGGATAAGCATTTTGAATGAAAATCTCGAAATTGAAATCAAGGCGTCAAGAGACTCCACTAGATAATTGCAGAAGTTTGAATGGTAAGAATCATTTATATCTGATGTTTCACGTCAGATGACAGTATCAATGATCTTTACTCGGCGCTAATCTCGCTCAATTCGGGCTTCCGAGAACGCGAGCGCGAGCGCGAGAACGAAAGCATCGCCAGCTTGCACCAATAAACCATAAAACAAAAATGTTGTGTGTTACAAAGCTCGAAATAGTCTGAAGACTTGGCGTTTAAGTTTAAAAGGCCGCTCGAAAAGGCTCGCGTATCTTAGAAATAGGCGGTCGAATGCACTTTCAAGGGGTTGACATTGAGAGCGATAAACCTCTGTTTGAATTGCCCTCTCTTGCCAATGGGTAGACATTTCACTTCCTAATCTGATCTTTAATACATACGCAAGCAAATTAACAGCGAAAGGATCAGCTCTGAATGCCACAGGGCAATATTTGTAAATTTTCATGCTTCTAATCGGGCTACGATCGAAAGCCAATGAAACGTTTGTAAATGAGCTAAACACTGTCAAACTAGACACCAGTAACGATCGTTTAATTTCAGTGCAATGTATCAATTCCATTTTCTATATCAACGGTATCCACGGCTCTATGTTCTGGTAACTGAACGGCCGAACCAACGAATTCAACATTTTCCCCTTCGCTTTCCCACGCCACACCTATTTCCAGTCAGAAAATGAAACTACAGCAAAGAAATTACCTCTTTGACAATGTATCAGACGGAGTGCGAAATTCCTCGCTGGGGATTATTATGGGATTTGATTTCAATACCATGACTTATACAGAGAGTATCTATCCATAAGTAGTTGAACCCAAGTTGCTTATAGGTATCAATAGCGTCTGTGAAAGTGGAAGGAAGCCCAAAAGAGCTGAGACTGCCAGATATGCTGAGAACATTAAGTGAGCCCATTGTCGCTTCCCCGCAATTTGGTACAACTCTTCATATATAACTAAGAGCTACGTATTCGCAGTCCTGTGACATTTCAATGAGGCACAATCTCGTAATATCGATGTGTTCGTCCCCAAGAGGGGGTTTGCTTTAGAACTGCTCTAGCAGGGCGCTGAAAACGTGTCAAGAAGACCGAAAATACGAAAAACAACAGCCTCTTATCGTAAGACTGCACCCAGACATCATACCCGCTTGGTCATCCTAGGTGCCATTTCATTCGTTACAATCTACTTTTTGAAATCTTGCATTTCATCATGGGACCGAAGTTTGATACGAGGTTTGCGGGGTTCTATATGCGGATGCTACGTTGGACAGGTTGACAAGAGCGTTACAGTCATACATAAAGATTCTGTACGGCATCAGGTTATGTCGCACCTCACCACCTCCATGAAGTATTTATAACCCTCGAGAACTTTCCTAGATTCTCTGTTCGTCGTCTCAAAACCCGAAGCAGAGTTTCCAAGATGCGTCTCCTCGTCACTCTTTTCATCTTGCTTGTTTCTCTACCACAATAGCCTAGACCAATGCAACCATATCCTCCAACTATACCATCCTGCAATCCGCGCCCTTCAATCTAGTTATCCACTCCCACAACCGTACGCTGAATGGTTCTCTCCTGGGGGCTTGCCACGACGATGCAGCTCGGGAAGCCTTATGCGCGATTTCACCGGAACAAGTTGCATCCTGGGGAGGACCTACGAACAGCGGCTTCTTATATAAATTTAACACAACGGTTTATTCCTGTTATTATGAGAATGACACGGTGGTGCCCGACTGTGGAACTCCATCTACGGAGCTTCTCCATCTACGGAGCTTCACAGGCCTGCTGGCTATGCAGGGATTATTGTCTGGTTAGTCTTTTATTGAACATTATTGTACTGACCCCTCAAATCGTCCCAGAAAAGTTGGGAGTTTAATGTGCATCTTTTCCCTCCACCGTGCTGATTGTATCTTGTGCGAAAAACTAACCATCTTCAAGGGATATGCCCTATTTGATGTTCCCCAATATCACTAGCACAATATCCCAGGCACTAAACCTAAAAATGCAAGGCGCATCTTCGAATCTCGCTTTCGCCGTCTTCTCCTACCGAGACGACTCTTACCACTACTTTTTCGCATTTGACGACTCCAACAAACTGAACTACCAAGACACCCTAAACCCCAAGAAGACGTCGCCGAGTTCCGAGGTATTAAAGCCGTATTATAGGTGGGCGATCTGCAGGACACAGATTACGAGTTATTGGGAGGAGCATTTGGTCTGGGTTTATGGAGACGGCGAGCCGAGCAACAAGGAGTGTGAGATGGTCGAGGTGGAGACGGTGTTTGTTTAGGGGTTTATGGAAGCCGAAAAGGTTGGTAGGGAGAAGTTGTGAAGTTGCTCTTCGATGTAGTTGCGGTTGATGTGGGAGGGAGTGAAAAATAGGTCGAGGATATGGAATCTTATTATTAAAGAAATTAGGAAATGAGATGATATGCAAACCATAACACAGGATGAACGCGTCCACCATCAATTCCAATCTTCTCCGTAGGTGCTAGCCTATGTATTGCAGCCTATTAATACGTAGCTCCCATTTTTTCTTCGGCCATCCACTCGATGGGCAGCCAGCCTAAATGTTTCTGTTCCATGGAGGATCTGACTCCTATAAACAATACCGAATTGTAGCTCGGAGACTACTACTCGTTGAGCTATGGCGTAGCTGTCAGGGCAGTCCACTTGGCCCTAATTGCCGAATTTGGAGTCACACGAGCTCGAACAGCTCTTGAGATGAGTGCATCTGGCTAATATCTGAAATGGAGTTTGTTGAAAAGAACACGAATATCCTCAATAGGTTTATGCAGAGATATATGCTTATTAAGTCTTGGAATAGCCATTATTGGGAAGGGTCGGAGCTACTATTGTCGTGTTATTCTGCCACATCCGCGGTCGCATATCCCCTCCAGCTCGGATCAGACCCTTTTCCCCAAAGGCGCAAAGAATGCGACACGATAGTAAAAATTGGGATATAAGGACTTTCAATACGTTCAATCATCCCAGCAAAGTATGGGGCACAGGGGGGATTCCTTGGCTGTCCTAGCGTGCGGGGGGACTATATACGCATTCTACGAAAGACCTCAGCCCGCCGGTTTCATGTATAACCAGAGGCCTAGTCATCTGCGTCAGGGTCTGGCGCGTCGCCGCATATAATAGTATTAATATTAATCACCTAGCTTGACTAGTTCCTGGTTGGGTTCTGTCTTAATGTCTATGCGACGTGCTGTCACTTGAACGAAACGGCTAGTAGTAATCTTCGCATAAAATCGCGAAACGGTTCCAGGAATAAGAATAAAGTTCATTAGGCAATGGAGCATATATATTCCACTCCTTGAACGTTTTCTAGATTTTCTATACGCCCTAGTGCCTGGTGATCAACGAAGGCGGGCCCGCCTTTCCACGCGTTATTGGGCAAGCGCAGTTATACTGCGTACAAGCGACTACAAATCGTTCTTGATCGCTTAAATGTCCGATTCGCACAATACTAATCGTAGAAATCTAGCTTTTGAATTGTTTTGACAAGTCTGAAAGCAAGTGAGGCTTCCTCTGTTTGTGGCTTCCCAATTGTTATGCCTCAATTACAACCAAAGAATGGACGGAACGCGAGAAATTTTCCAAGATTGCGGGGGTATGATATCTACATTGAATCCCCATTCTTGGAAGGACTTGTCCATTCTCTGTTGGGAATAGTGTCGCATCCATAGGTCAGGGGTGGGTCGCACGAGCTATTGCTACAAAACAATGTATTTACTTTGAGAAAGGCCGGGGCGTTATCAAAAATCCGCAATCCGTATTTCACCTCTGAAGAATCGTATTTATGATTCCTTGGACTGTTTGGACATGATTTGGCGTGGCTAGCCTTTGCTGCTCCAGAGTCTTAGCCTGTAGTCACAACGAGACCCGAAATAGCTCTAACTGTATGATTGCTACCTTGACCTGTCGGAGGGGTTCATACTGCAGGTGAAAGTGATGTTTCGATGTTCTGTGAGCCTCCGCGCTACTTGAATTCCTCGGTGTATCTGTGAGATGCGGTGCATTGACCAAAGCCCTGGAGTCAACAAGCGGACGACGGCTGTGACGCTGTCTCAACGTCAAAGAATGGACAACATGGTTCATGATCTGGCAAATCGAATATACTGTAAATATCGTGCTAAAGCTCATTCTGTGAAGATATCAAGCATTCTCTGACGGTACTAGGCCATGCGTTCTTGGACGGCCAGCCACTCACCTGATTTTCTACCGGTTGTAGAAGAGTCAAGAATATACTGCATCTTTTCTAGAATTTGACAAACAATAATAAGTTGAATTCAAATCTTCTTGCAATTTTTCGTGTGCTTTGCGGGGAATTTGGCAGCTCTGGCCCTTTGCGCACCCCTCACCTCAAAGCGACCCTTGAAGGAGAATCGCGCTAGGAGTCGCAAAGAATGACAACGGGCTTGCAGGAATTGTCAGATGGATCTCAAGACGTTTTAGGAAATATGTCTGATTCCTGCGAGCTTCGGGCGATTTCTTTGTGGCGCTTGCTTTTTCCGGGGTCGCACTTTTGAGCTGCTGCGGGCTGTCTCACGGATTGCAATAGAACAGCAGCGTCAGAGAATACCGATAAAATTCTGAACAGCGACAGGCTACTCAAAAGGCTAATCATAATACACCCGTAGAGTTTTACATGCTATGCTCATTCTTCTATGGTGTTGTGCTTCTACGCATTCATAGCCACCATCATCGGCTCCATTAGCAACCTATGAAACAGTAACAAGAACGCCAAGGAATGCTAATGTACTCTCATATGTCCACGGTCCATTCTTTGGACCAAATTCAATGAATGTGCAAAGTTTTATTAGCCATGCTGATTCCCTCGAGGTGTCGTCGTTCCGCGTAATGCTTGTCAGCGCTATTGGCTCCTTGTGAAGACCTGGTGCAATAGCAACCACAAAGAATCATTACGGGCTCTAATATTCATATAGTTAGAATTTGATATCGATTTCTACTAAACTCCATTCCTCGCGGCCTTCCTGATTCTCTCTCGGGGGGAAGCTCCCACAGCTTCAGACTGTTTGTCTAGCTCTGCCCCACCCACAAACGGGCACCTGGCAACATCAAAGAATCTCGCAGCCGTAACCCTACTCAGGGGTCAAATTGATTCTAAAACTAAGTACGAAACTCATTCCTTGAGAGCTGGCTGCATTCTCTTGACGTGCTAGCTGCGACCATAGCACCGATTATGCGCGTCGCGTGTGTCGTCGGAACTCAATGCGACCACGACTTCAAAGAATCGCAACGGGTCTAGAGAATTTCAGGCTTTAAACTAGATGCATCCATGATCACTATTCCCATTCTCTAAGTCTTCTGGGCATTCTTTGCGGACGCCGTTCAATTTCGTGTTGGCAGTTTGCAGGCACTACCTGTGATGTACGGAATTCGCGAAAAGAGCTTCACGAAACGGAAGGAAGATCCCATTTCCTCGGTAATTGAGAATGCGACGATTCACTACTTGAATGGAAATCAATATTGAAGTTGGGGACCATTTGGCGTTGCTGGTTTTGTTACATCGGCTATGTAGACTGCGGCGACTAAAGGGTCGACACAGGGCCGCAACCACCTCAAAGAATGCTAGTAGCGATCAAAGAATAGGAAAGTCAGACGTATATGGAAGATAAAGCATAATACAGTTTTCGAAAGCTTGTGCGTATTCCTTGCGGTTGCTAGGGTTAGGGTTAGGGTTAGGGTTAGGGTTAGGGTTAGGGTTAGGGTTAGGGTTAGGGTTAGGGTTAGGGTTAGGGTTAGGGTTAGGGTTAGGGTTAGGGTTAG